>Ga0209605_1000072_pt1 | contig 138190 bp, 100 predicted proteins | sample AD_UKC035_MetaG_FD_184408 | JGI IMG/M metagenome (GOLD analysis project Ga0209605, IMG submission 184408) | Active sludge microbial communities of municipal wastewater-treating anaerobic digesters from USA - AD_UKC035_MetaG (SPAdes) (version 2) | ecosystem: Engineered > Bioreactor > Anaerobic...
CTTGATGTTGGCGGAGATGTGCTTATGGCCCCTACGTTAAATGTATTGGTTGTTGAACATCCATTACCATCTGTTACTGTTATGGCATACGGGCCAAAGCATACCGCTATCGGGCCTAAACCCTGGTTTAAGCTGAAGTCCCCATCGGTGTTAAAGTTTGCGCCATCGTCATATAAATAACCACTGCCACTACCACCACTGGCTGATGCCAGTATCGCTCCATCGCAGATGTTGCTCGTGCCCCAGCAGCTTACGTTCGTTACCGTGCCGCCTAATGTTGGGTTGGCATTTACTATGGCCGTTACGCTGCCACTGGCTGTACATAAGTACTGGTTGGTTAACACCACTGTATATAAACCGGCATTGCCTGTTGCTGCGCTGCTCGTTACTGTAGGCGTTTGCTGGCTGCTGGTAAAGGGTAGGCTCGCAGTGGTTGTCCAGCTGTATGTTGTGGTCTGACCACCGGCTGCATTGTTTGCACTTAGTGTTAATGGTAAGCCTTCGCATACCGTCTCCGTTGGATTGCCACCCTGAACTACGGGGGTGGGTGGTAGTTGGTTTACTGCTGTAACGGTGGTAGATCCTACCGCTGTACATTGGTCATATATGCCGCCTGATATATCAAGCGCTTCTAAGTTATATGTGGTAGTGGATGATGGTGATACGGTAATGCTTGCACCACTGCCGCCTGGTGTCCACGTATATGTGTAACCAGGGTTTGTACTGGTGGCTGTTAATGTTGCACTCTGACCCGTACAAATTGTAGGATATTCTACAGCTATGTTTACTGTAGGGGATGGAGTTACGGTAGCTACTACCGGTACGCGGCTGCTTTCACAGTCGGTAGTATATTCAAATTCAATTCTGCCAATTGGGGTTGTTGCTGATGCCTCCCATGATAAATTTTGAGGAGCATTAGCGCCCAATGGCAATTGCATAATCATACGGTTTAATGGCACCGAACTGCCTGCAATGGTCACATTTACAGGGTTCGTAGATGGTCCATAAGAAGTAATATTTCCTCTTTGTCCTAAAATTCCAATTACATCACCGGCATTAACCGTTACATTACATGGTATTGAGCTGGTGTTTGTACTGTTTTGAACAAGAAACTCAGTTGTAAACGCATTTGTAGTAGCAGAAAAAACCGGTGGAGGCACCGCGCCAGTAAATTTAACTATGGCAATACTTTGGGTAGTTCCCGTTAAAGGAACATTAACACTTGTAATGGTAAATGAAGAAGGAGCAGTAAACCAATATCCTCTTACATTACCTGTAAATGTAGTGCTCTGTGCAGGCATAGTGGCTGTAGTAGTTCCTCCACCACCAACAGATGCTCCTACATAAAACGTTGTAGTTGCATTAACTGTAGGACTATAACTCGCTCCACTTCCAAGAGAAGAACCACCAGTTGAAGCACTATACCAGTTTAATGTAGAACCTCCGCTTCCAGTAGCTTGAAGTGTTACAGGCCCTGGTCCACATCGCGTAGCGCCATTTGAGCTTGTTATCTGAGGATTATTTACAATCACTTCTAGTACATTTGAAAATACTTGTGTGCTTTGGCAAGATACCCTTAATTGATACCAAGTAGTTTGAGTAATAGTGCCGGGAGCATAAACAGTAGAACCAGTACCAACATTTGACCATGGACCACTTGCGCTAGTAGTTGAACTTTGCCATTGGAAAGCACCACCGTCTGCACCTGTAACCGATAATGTTGGTGCACCCGATTGGCAAAAAGTAGTTTGTGAAGCAGATACCGTTCCGCCACTTAAAGAAGTTCCTGTTATAACCTGTACACTGTCTCTATTTACGCAACCTGCATTAGGCCCTGCTGTATTATCAGTTGCTGTTACAATATACCATGTACTTACTGTTGGGCTAATAGAATGAGGACCGGCACCTGTAGCGGTAAACCCTACCGGGTTGCTTGTCCATGAATAGGTATAATCAGGATCGTTACTGCTGTTTACAATAATAGATGTTGTACCACCCGGACATAGAGTTACATCTGTTGGCACAATATTCATTGAAGGCGGTGGTGTTACAGTAGCTGTTACAGGAACTCTCACCCCTGCGCATCCCAAAGAATAAAACAATTTGACTACAGCTTGACCTCCGCTAGAACTACAATTAAACAAACTGCTACCACGGTTTCCGGCAATAATGCTTGCAACAGCATTGGTGGCTGTGGTTGTTCCAATAGCATCAGTGCGGTAAGCATGAGTTGAAGTTCCAACAGGCGCAATATAAAATGAATAGGTAGCACCTGCCGGGATAGTTAGATTTAAACTTGAACTAAGAACGGTATAATTACCGGCACCCAAAGATGATACACCTGTTACAGACGTAAGTAATGTCCATCCGGCTGAAGATGTATTAGCACCGGAAACAAGCTGATAGTTATCTGGGCGATAATAAATATCCCAATCAGTAAGCGTACCTACTGTATTGTTTACATTTAAACCTAATCCGGTTAGTGTCATGCCAGTACTTGAGTTAACCAAATACATGTGGTGATACACTGGTGTAGTTGTACCGGTTATTGGTACAGATAAATCTCCTGTACCACCAGTGCCTGATGCAGGCTCGGCATAATATGTAGTTGTTGAATTAATTGCTGGTGTTGTGTAAGTGTTACCAGTAGCAAGAGGTGTGGTACTTATAAGCGAGTTGTACCAATTAACATTATTGCTGCCATCGGCAGTAGCACCAAGAGTCACCGTTCCAAATCCACATCGCGTTCCGGGTGCTGTTGTTAATATCTGCGGATTATTTACATTAAATGTAATAACATTGGTTTGCGCTGTATTACCATTGCAAACTACTTCTACCTGATAATATGAGTTTTGCGAAATTGTTGCGGTATAACTCTGTCCTCCTGTTTGTACTAAAGTCCACGGACCGGTAGCGCTTACAGTAGAAACCTGCCAAAATATATCGCCACCATAATTGCCGGTTAAAGTTATTGTTCTTGATCCGGAAACACATACATCAGTTGCAGAAGTTGATATTGAACCGGCTACTACCCCTACAGTACGGGTGTCGGGCAACATGGCATCGTTGGAGTTATCTCCATCCACACCCATAGAGGTTGATGCATTAAAGGTATATACTCCGTTAGGAGACATGTTTACATTAGGAGATAATGCTACATTGGTTACAGTTCCGCTTGCAAGGGTTCCGGTTGTTAGTGTTGTACTAACAGTTGTTGTTATTGCGCCTGTAATATTACAGGTTACCGTTACCGGGTTAACACTAAAATCTATTGCTTGTGTACCGTAGTTGCGTATAGAAACAGTAATTGTTTCACCAAAGGTATAACAGCCATCGCCATCAGGTGTAATTAATGCTTCTGCACCAACATCATAAGGCGAAACGGCAAATTCGTAAGCTCCGGGATCGGGCGTTACAAGGCTTCGTGTAGCATTGGTAATATCATTTGTTATTCCAAGCGGGAAACCTATGTTATCAATAGCAACTGCAGTAGGTTTGTAATTTCCTATTGAAGGGTTTATGTAACCGGGGTTAACGCTTTGGCTGGCGCCATCCTTCCCCGATGCGCTTTGCCATGCAGTCAATGTTGTGTAGCCTGTTCCGTTGTAGCCCACATTGTTAGTACCTGCTGCTGCATTAATATAAAGGTTATTATAGTTGCTTGTTATGGCTGCTGGGGTTGAATAGTAAACACAATACTTAGTTCCAGTACCACCTCTTGAAATAGAAACTATATTGTTTTGAAAATCGCCTTGTAGTGTTCCTGTAGAATACAAGCCATAAGTTAATGCAGTAGCAGTAGAGGCTGTGTATTCAAATGAAACAGTGTTGTGATATACCTGTAAATAATCACTTCCTACCGAATATATACCGGCATTAATTCCGTTTGACCTGAAATCTGATATAAGGTTATTGGTAATTTTATTTTCGTTGCCTGCTGATGCATCACCGGTTAAATAAATACCATACCCACTGGAGGTAGATGTAATGGCACCATCAAATGCTTTGCGCACCCTGTTCTTTTCTATTAATGCATTGGAGCACGAAGTAAGATATATACCATAATGGGTACTTACAGTTACTCTTAGAGGGCGCTCGGTTATATTGTTCCGGTTAATAACACCATTTTGATTTGCATTATAAATACCATATAGATAAAAATCCTGAACTGTACATCCTAATACCTGATTACCGGTAGCAGGCACAGCCGCTGACACTCCTGTTAGTGCTAATCCGTAATATCCACCAATTAAGGTGCAACCGGAAACCACAATATTATTTCCACTTATTCCGGCAAGTGTTGCGCTGTTTACTGAGCCACTTACTGAGAAAGGACACAATAAGGTTCCTGTTCCTCCCTGCGATGCATTAAAGGTACAGCCATTGAAATTGTTATTATCAGCCTGGTTCCATAAATGCACTGTTAGTCCATTAGTGCCATCTGTACCGGTTACTATTAAATTATTAACCGTTATAAAATCGGCACCGTTTAATCCCAATGTATATGGCAAAGATGCTGTACCGGCAAATGTTAAAGTTCGCCCATTACCATTTATGGTAATAGTATTAATAGCACTTGATCCGGCAACGGGTGTAATGGTTACCTGTTCACTGTAAGGACCGCTTGTAGCATTTACATTAAAAACAACAGGTCCGGTTATACCACATGCCATTGCAGCTACGGCAGCATTAAATGTTTGGTAGTTGGTACCCCCTGTAGGTAAACCGGAATTAATAGTGTATGTCCCGCCAGCCAATGCCAAACACAGGTTTTGTGTTGCTGTTGTATCGTTATTCTGATTCGCATCCTGCGCACCGTTAACTGTATTAATGTATGCTTCAAGTGATGTTGTTCCTGTTAGGTTATACTGCACTGTAAAGCTGATTTGCTGAGATGTTAATCCTGCAATGTTTAATCCGCTAAAGGCTTCTGTAACCGGTGTACCTCCATCGGTGTAAGAAAGATTTAAATCGGTAATGGTATTAGCGGTATTGTTAAAAATATTTACTGTAATAGTTTGCAGTCCAGCACTTACCGGAGGAAGCGGAGCAACCCATGAAATGGCAGCATCAGATGACGGAGGAGAAAACTCATACGCACCTATATCAGGAGTAGCGCTTCTTGAAGTATTTTCAATATCTACTGCCACACCAAGGTTAAGCGCCAAATCATTCATTGCACCTGATGTAGGCGAGTAGTCTTCAGCTCCAGGTGCTGCATAAATCGGATCAACACTTAGGCTATTGGCATCGTAGCCCGATGCACCTTGCCATGCACCAAGCGTTGCATAAGATGTTCCGTTATATCCAACATTTATGGTGCCCGGAGCACTTATATAAAGGTTATTATAATTACAGGTGGCAACTGCTGCAGTAGTAAAATACAAGCAATGCTTGTTGGTTCCGGCACCGCCTCTGGTTATGGTTATATTATTGTTTCGTACATCATAAGCAAGCGTGCCAGATGAATAAATTCCATTGGTGGTACTTGTTGTAGTGGCAGCTGTATGATCCAATGAAATGGTATTATGCCATGCCTGCCAGTAATCAGCACCAGTTGAATATATACCATACAATATCCCATTACCATTCATTTCTGTAATAAGGTTATTAATAAATTTATTTTCATTGCCCACACTTGCATCACCTGTAATGTAAATGCCATACGCTGTAGAAGTGCTTGCCGTATTTCCACTAAACGATTTTCTGATGCGGTTGCGCTCGGCTAAATGATTGGTACATGATGAAAGATATATTCCGTAAAAAGTACTCAAATCAGTTCGTGTGGGTCTTTCAATAACACACTCACGGTTTATGGAGCCGATTTGGCTGGCATTATACAAACCATATAGGTAAAATTCCCTTACATTACAGTTTAACGATTGGTTGTTAGACCCCGAAACAAAGGTTAATCCATAATAACCACCGCTTGTATTACAGTTGCTAGCAGTATTGTTACTGCCGCCTGTTCCGGTAGTGGTGGCAGATGTTGCAGAACCACTAATAGAAAACGGAGAAACAGTGCTTACCGTTACTCCTGTTGGGGCTGTAAATGTGCAATTGTTAAAGGTATTGTTATCCGCACCATTCCATAAATGGCAGCTTAATGCATAAGTAGTACCTGTTCCGGTTACATTCAGGTTATTAATAACAAAATAATCGCTTCCATTTAATATAAGTGTGCCAGGTGCTGTACTTACTGATGCTGCAAAAGTTAATGTATTGTTATTTCCATTAATAGTAATTGTGTTGGTTGATGAAACACCTGTAACCGCTGGAAACTCTACTTGTTCATTGTATGGACCGCTTCCGCTAACTACATCTACCACTATGGCTCCGCCAATGCCGCAAGTTAATGCGTTTTTAAAATCATTGAATGTTTGAAAATTTGTACCTCCTGTTATAGCCCCTGAATTAATGGTATAGTTACCGCCAGGAAATGGAGGGTTTACTGACACTAAAACAGGAGTACTATTTTGTGAGTTACCACTGCATGTTACCTCGCAACGGTAGTATTTTGTGGAAGTGGCTGGTGTATTTAAAGATGGTCCGCTTGATGATGAACCCAGGTTTGTATAAGGCCCGCCAATTAAAGTTGACTCCTGCCACTGGTAGGACTGACCACTTCCACTACTGTTACCACTTAACCCAAGTGCAATATTATTTCCAACACACAAGCCAGAGGATGGTAGTGCTGTTGACAGGCCTGGTGTTGGAGGTGCAGTACATCCTGCGGATATATAATTGATTCTAATATTAGGACGTTGTTTATAAGCTGTAACAGTACCATTTAAAGTAGTACCTGTTGCAGATGCTACGCCAACTATTTGATTAGCGAGTAGATCTGTATATTCCCAAGGTATATGTGCTGTAGAACCTGCACTTCCTTTAGTGTGTTCCGTAGCAATTTCTAATGCTCCGCCAGTGTAAGTAAAGGGAGAGCTAAAGGTCCATGTAACCCAGCCAGCAGTATTAGGCAAATTATATGGGGCAGCAGTAAATACATTAGTATGCGTTCCTAATACACTTGCCCAAGTAAGAGTTGTTGCAAGGCTTGTATTAGATGTATTTGCTGCATACATACTAAAAGATGTAATATCGCTAGTAAAGTTTGATGTAGTGGTTTTATTGAATTGCACAGAGGTGATTTGGGCACCTGCCGGTATTCCGGCTGCCGCCATCTCAGCAGCAGTGTACAAAATATTTACACGCGCACCCGTTGTTGTACTAGTTGATGAAAACCTGTACAAAGGTCCATATAAAGTTGCTGGTGGGGAAAGTGTACCGGTTCCGATCTGTGCAGTTTGCGAATAGCCTGTGCAGCCGAAAGTTCCAATCAATACCGCCATGGAAAACAGCCAGCGATTGATAAACGCTTTTTGAAATTGTTTGATTTTGTTCATTTGATTTTGGTTTTAAGTTATAATGTTAAAATAGAATTGTAAATGTTCAAAACAAAATAATAAATGCACAGCATTTTGCTAATTTTACCTTCAGCAAAGCCCCCATTAATAATTCGAGTTATTTAGCTTCTCATTCGCGGTTTAGTGTTCAGAAATATTAATAGAACAATTGGCTAATAAATTATTCCATTCTTATTTTATTTCTAATACCCGATTCGATTTTTCCTCAACAGTCCAAAAATGTGATTTTTTTCTGAAAAAACAAACATTTCAAAAAAATTTAACAGTTACTTAGAATTACTCTTTAAGAGCTAACCAAGTTTTTTATTGATGCCTTATGAATTCCCTCTGAACATTATTTCACTTTTAAACAACTGGCACATCAGTTGAAATTAACCTCGTATCCCAAACAATTAAAAAGAAAAGGAGGATACAATTATGAGAAAAATGTTTACTACTGCATTAATGGTACTAAGCCTTGCCGCTTCAGCAAACCATTTCAACTCAAGTTTAACCGTTCGCGCCACCGACCACACAACCATATCGGTGGCTGTTAACCAACAATGGATGGGCGCACCGGGCACAACCATTACAGTTGATAATCTCACTCCAGGTAATCATTGGATTAGCATTGCTCGCCATCATGGCTTCTATGGTCAATCAATGGTGGTGTTTTCGGGATATGTATTTATTCCTGAAATGAGCGAAGTACGCTCGATATTAACACGCGCTAACCGATTAAAAGTAGCAGAAGTAATTCCAATAGCCCCACAACCTGTTTGTTATAATGATGATTATGGTTATGACCCTAACTACACATACAGCAATGGTTACGGACACCAAACAAACTATGGTTACAATGCCCCCATTATAATTTCGCAAAACGATTTTGGTATGTTACGTAACTCTATAGCAAGCAAAAGTTTTGAAAGCACTAAACTTGAAATTGCCAAACAAGCATTGCAGCGCTACAACTTTAACACACAGCAAGTGGCTGAAATGATGAGGTTGTTCACCTTTGAGTCTTCTAAACTTGAATTTGCAAAAGCTGCTTATAACAAAACAGTTGACAAAAACAGGTACTTTTTAATTAACGATGAGTTTACCTTTTCAAGCAGCATTAGCGAATTGAACAGATATATTGATAACAGGCAAGGTTAGGTTAGTTTGATACGTTGTCAGCCCCGGTAACAGCAATGTGCCGGGGCTTTTCTTTTACCAATTCAACATAAATTATTCAAACCCTCTGCTTATTTGAACTTAATAATTCTTCTGGCTTTGCCCTCCTATGTCTTTTCAGGGTACTGGTACCTAATACCTGTTGCTTCCCTCTTCTAACTCCCAAAACTTCGGGATGACTTTCTTCTCTTTTACCTTGAAAAAGTAACCCTTTTAAGCAATCTGCGTAAAACCTTACATTAAAACTGAAAGAGCATTATTAAATTTTTGAACACCAACCATGATTGGCGAAGCTAAACGTACATCTGTAACGGTGCAGGAACAAAAGATTTCTATTGACAATCTTTTGTTTTTTGTAATTGAAGCAAACTCATCTTTTAAGATCGAACACTTAATGGCTTATGATGGTGTTATTATTGACGCGCAGGACGAATCATTTACTCATCATATCATTAAAAGTTTCCGTGCTCATCGCAACCCGGAATATTATTTAAAACCAATCTTCCTTATCAATGCCGGTGAAATAAAAGACCCGCTCATACGCGATTTGCACGATGGCATTTTATTCTCACTTGATTTATTGCCTGAAAACACATCAAAAGTGCGCGATATATTTTTAAAAACCACACACCTTGATGCCAACATTCCTGAACTAAACGAAGCGCGAATTCTCAAAAAAGTTTTTGATTACATGTACACGCGCGATTTAAAATCTTTATCTCCGGTTATTGATCATCGTTCATCAGTTGGTTACACCTGGCCGGTTATTTCGGTAAACTTTCAGCGCCACGAAGAATCGCAGGTGCTTGAGCTTTTGGAGTGGGCTGACAAAGAACAGTTACTTAACTCAGAATTTAAAGACCGGGTTTACTTGTGCAGCAATTGCAGCAACGGATTTATGTTGTATCGTGAAGTTTGTCCGCATTGTAATTCGGCTAATGTAAATGCATCAGATATTATACATCATTTCCCATGCGCTTACGTAGGGCCCATAAAAGATTTTCAGAAAGAAGGCGAACATGTGCTCGTTTGCCCCAAGTGCCGTAAAGGTTTAAGGCATATTGGTGTTGATTACGACAAACCATCAATCGTAAACCATTGCAACAGTTGCGATAAAAGTTTTCAGGATGTGTATGTTAAAGCCAAATGCCTCGGCTGCCATAACGATGTAGAAGTACAATATCTCATCTCGCACAATATCAGCGAATATAAAATTGCAACTAAAGGAGCATCGGTAGCTACAGGAGCTGGACTTACCTTTAGTGGAAAAAATATTGTAGTGCCGGGCACAGTTCCTTTCGATGCATTTAAAATGATGGTGCACTATCAGCTAGAACGTGTAAAAAACAGCCCTCAAATAAAATCGCATTTACTTTCGCTCCATTTTAAAAATATTGATTCAGTAAAAAATATAATAGGAATTAAATCGTACGAAAATCTTTTAAAAGATATGGTGGAGTTAATGCGCAACCATGTTCAATCTTCAGATTTTATTTCGGTTAAAGATTACGATTTAATTATGCTTTGCTTAAACGATGCTGAAATTGCCGAAGCAGAACAAACTGCCAAATCAATTGCCGAACATTTAACCACAATGGTTAAAGATAACCTTACAGGATTTACGCTTGAATGTAAAACCAATTTACAATTGCTTGCCATTACTTTAAAAACCGATGAGCTGTTTAAAGCTGCTTTAAATCCCGATTGCTGATGCTCAATTTCATTGATGAGTTTATTGACTATGCACAATCAATGGATGCTATCACTTTTGTGAGATTGTTTTGGTTTTTCTTTTTGTTTGAGTTTACGCGCTACTTTATTGTTGATTTTGCTGTATTGCTTATATGGCGCTTTAAACAAATTATTTTTAAGCATAAATGGGAGCAGGCGCGCGAACGATTATTTGCAGAGCAGCCGCTCATATCTATTATAGTTCCCGGAAAAAACGAAGGCAAGCACATACATAAACTTACCAAATCGCTCAACGAACAAACCTACCAAAACTACGAGCTTATTATTGTTGATGATGGTAGCGATGACCAAACAGAACTTATCTGCCGTGATCTTGAGCGAAATGGTTTGATAGATTTATTCATTCGCAATCATGTTCGCGGGGGCAAAGCATCGGGCGCTAACACAGCGCTGCGTTTTTCAAAAGGCGAAATTGTGGTTCACCTTGATGCTGACTGTTCGTATGATTACGATGCCATTGAAAAAATTATTCTCCCTTTTTATTATGACGAAAAAATTGGCGCTGTAGGTGGTAACGTGCAAGTTCGTAACAAGGAAGTAAGTTTATGTACAACATTGCAGGCAATAGAATATGCACATTCCATTGGCGTGGGCCGTATTGTAACAAGCGAATTAGGAATTTACCGTGTGGTATCGGGTGCGTTTGGTGCATTTAAACGCCAGGCGCTTGAGCGCGTAGAAGGCTGGGATATAGGACCAGGGCTTGATGGCGACATTACTGTTAAATTCCGCAAAATGGATTACCGCATTTTCTTTCAGCCCGAAGCCATGTGCCTTACGAGTGCACCCGATACTTTTAAAAAATTACAGAACCAGCGTTTGCGCTGGGATAAATCATTGGTTCGTTTTCGTTTGCGCAAACACCGCGATGTATTTTTCCCTCATGCCAATTTTAAAATAAAGGATTTTATTGCGTTCTTAGAAAACATCACCTATAATTTGCTGCTTAACATCAAGTGGTATTTTTATGTTGCTGATATGCTCATTAATGCAAGCGCAATGTTGTGGTTTATTGTACCCATGAACCTTATTCTTTACACCTTGAACAATTATGCAAAGTATTTTTTGTTTATGAACTTCCGCAAACGCAGAAACGACCATCGCGGATATTTTCTCCCTTATCTTCCGCTTATGGTTCTCTACTTTGGTTACTTCATACGCATAACCCGTACACGCGCTTACTTCAAAGAATTATTTTTCCGCGAATCCTATCTCGATAACTGGAACCCTGCCAAATCATCAAACCATGCTCGGGCAATGGGGATATAAAAATTGCTGGGGTTTGGTGAAAATTTTTGCCTTTGTGTGCCAGTGGTAATTTTTCCATTGGTTCTATTACACAAGTTAATCATTGCTAGTTTGTTTCTGCTGCAACATAAGTGCATCCATAAAAAACTTTGCAGCCCAGTTGGGTATATCATACGCGCAATATCTTCCATTCAATGGCCACGAACCGCTCACACCTCCGTTTGAATGGCTGAATTCAGATAGCAATTGTTTTGTTTTTACATAGTTGATTAAGTTGTTGGCAGCAACGGCATATTTTTTTTCTCCGGTTACTCTGTACAATTCAAATCCTGTAACACTCAGTTGGCAGTTGCCGGTTAAACAACAATAATGATAAGGAGTTTCAAAGTTCTCGGTTACCTCTCCAGCCAAAAATCCATCGGGTTTTAAAATATTTAAAAGAGAATCAAAAGTTTTTCTTACAGCACTAATCCATTTATCATTTTGTAATTCAATACCTGCACCTAACACACCACGCGCGGCATAAGCAAGTGTGTGAGTTGTGTTAAATGAGCTCTCTTCAAAACCATTTTGCGTAAAATATCCTTTATCATTTTGAAGCGTTAAAGCATACTCAATATTTTTTCTTCCGGCTTCGGTATATTTTTTTTCTCCTGTAATATTTCCAAGCCGTATTAAAGCCCATGCTGTGCGTGTGTTTGAACTCAACTGGTGTAATGTAAATTGTTTCCAGCTCCCATCTTCTGATTGAACCCTGCACAACCAATCGGCACTTTTAATACTCGCTTCTATTGCCTGTGTGTATTTAGTGTACTCATAATAATCCGATAAACCCAAAATAATTTGCCCGTTATTAAAAACTCGCGGTGGCTGGTTTGCATAATCGCCATACGAGCCCGGAAAAGTTCCGTCTAATCTTTGTGTGCTTATTAACCACTGAGCTACCTCATCAATAATTTTTCTATCCTCAAAAACAGATTCAAACACTGCCGCATGATTATTTTTTAAAGCAATTAAAGTATTTAACCAGAACCCGTTTGTTTCAGGATAGGCAGGATACCATTTATTAAACAACATACTGTACTTGGCAGAACTCCCTCCTGTTTTAAGAATAGAATTTTTAAACCACTCCAATGCTAGTTCCATTCTCTTTTCATCGCTTAAAGAAACAGAAACAGTTCTTGAACTAAGGTCAAGATATTGCAGCCTTATCTTGTTTAATATTTTAGTTAGCATAATTAATAACGCATTGCAGACCGTACAAATAAAATCAATTCAATTGCTGTGAGTTGTTCCTCTAAATTAATTTCTACACAACTAAAGTGTGAAATGATTAGTTCTTGAGCAGCGTATTTTTTAAACACAGATTGCCAGATTTAAAAAAAGAAATTTGTTTTAATATTTCCACAGGTTTATACATTACTTTTTCTGAAATCGGTTTAGTGCAAATCAAGAAATCAATTTATCTTAGTCTGTGTTTAAAAAACATCAATCCGTTTGCCTCCTCTCTTTCCGCGTTATCAGCGTTCCATTTCCAATCCTCTTCTCTGCGCGGGCTCTTCACACCCTCACCTTCTTCCACTTCCCTCGCCTGAAAATTAAAATCCCTGCAACCGTCAATAACGATTCGGCAGAAACTATGGCAACAAACAAGCCGGTTGGTCCCATGTTAAGCGTAACGGCAAGCACATACGCCAATGGTATTTGAAAAGTCCAGAAAGCAAAAAAGTTTAGTATTGTTGGAGTGCGTGTATCACCTGCGCCATTAAATGCCTGCGCCACTATCATACCATATCCGTAAAAAACATAACCTATCGAAACTATGCTTAGGCACTCCTTTCCATAGTCAATAACCGTTTGCTCATTGGTAAAAAAACGAATGAGTGATTCTGAAAAAATTAAAAACACCACCATTACACATCCCATAAAAATCATATTAAAAAATCCTGTGCGCCATACCGATTGCTCTGCGCGCTCCGGTTGTTGTGCACCTAAGTTTTGACCTACCAAGGTTGCTGCTGCATTTGCCATACCCCATGCAGGCAAAATGGTAAACACAATTACCCGTATGGCTAAGGTGTATCCTGCAAGCGCCTCGCTACCAAAACGCGACATTATCTGCATTAAAAAAATCCAGCTCGCACTGGCAATAATAAACTGACCCGTCCCTCCCGCAGAAAGATTGATTAGCTTTTTTATCAAATCAAAATTCAATCTTGTCTTACCATTATTCAGCTTAATAATTCCTTTACCGTAAAAAAGATGATAAAGCTGGTACAACACACCGCAGCCCCTGCCTATGCAGGTTGCAATAGCTGCACCTTCCACACCCAATTCAGGAAACGGCCCATAGCCAAAAATCAAAAGTGGATCCAGCGCAATGTTTATTCCATTTGCCACCCATAACGATCGCATGGCTATTGCAGCGTCACCTGCACCCCTGAAAATTCCGTTTATCAAAAACAACATCATTATTACAATGTTGCCGCCCACCATCCATTTAGTATAACCGCGGCCTGTTGCTATTATGGATGGTGATGCACCCATCATTTGCAACAATTCTTCCGAATAAAAAAATCCTATTAAAGAAATAAAAACGGAAATAACTATGCCCAAATAAATTGCCTGCCTTGCCGAGTTCGTTGCACCTTCCACATCTTTCTCGCCTATGCGCCTTGCCACTAATGCCGTTATGCCCATACTCAAACCCCAGGCTAGCGAATATACTATGGTTAAGCACGATTCGGTTAGCCCTACCGTTGCCACGGCATCTACACTTATCTTACTCACAAAGTAAGCATCCACCACGGCAAACAAACTCTCCATTGCCATTTCAAAAATCATAGGCACAGCAAGCAAAAGAATAGCTTTATCTAAATTGCCGCTTAGTATGTTGCTTTCTTTTCCCGCCAGCGCATCACGCAGCAGCTCAAAAAATCTTTTAATTCTGTTCACCTTAAGAATCTGTTTAATTTTTACAATAAGCCTGTTGTGAATTAAATTTGTTTTAGGAAAGAGTGTTGGAATATTTTTAACACAGATTTACAGATTTTAAAAAGAAATTAAAGCGCTTCGCTTTAAAATTTTCACACCTGCCTGTCGGCAGACAGGAATTGCGCACTTCAAAGCAGTATCAGTGAAAATCAATCAATCAATTTTAATAATCTGTAAATCTGTGTTAACCTTTAAAAACATCTCACATATTTCTTTTAAAAGTTTCCGAAACTAAAAAATATAACCACCCAAACATTTGCAGAATAGGCTTAAGAGTTTACTTTTGCGCCCGCAATAAAAAAATATTGCGGGGTGGAGCAGTGGTAGCTCGTTGGGCTCATAACCCAAAGGTCATCGGTTCGAGTCCGGTCCCCGCTACTAAAATTGGAAAGGTTGTCTTAAACAGGCAGCCTTTTTTGTTTGTTTATATCCCATGAGTTTTACGGTTTGTTCTCAGAAAAAAGCAATAAGCATTACGCAGGTTTTTCTTCTGATTTTGAAACCCGATTCAGAAGCCATAACGAATTTGAAAAGGATTGGACGGCTAAATGCAGACCTTGGATTGTTATCTTAACAGAAACATATTTAACCAAACCTGAAGCTATACAAAGAGAAAATTGGTTGAAACCTGGAGCAGGAAGAACCTATATCAAGTTATTAAACAAAAATTAGTTGGGCTCTTATACGCCATAGGCGTACATCGGTTCGAGTCCGGTCCCCACTACTAAAATTGGAAAGCTGACTCCTAAGAAGGATCGACTTTTTGTCTCATACAACGGCTAACCACCATAAATCTTACCTTAGTAGCGTTACTCATTTGCCTTGTCAAAAAACCATTACCACATACTTCAAATAAATAGCAATGCTACTGCCGCTGATATAAAAAAGGCATACCGCTTACTTGCCAAACGCTACCACCCCGATTATAATCCCAAAGACGAAACTGCTTCTGAAAAATTTCTTGAAATAACCATTGCCTACGAAACCCTCAGTAACAGTTCCCTCCGCACTGCTTACGACAAATCGCTTTGGGGCGCTTCTACCAATGCAAATAATATTAATCTTGATTATTATTTGCATGTAACTTCCAATGCATCTATAGTTAAATGCTGCGAAGAGTTTGAGTTGACATTTACTTACTCAGGTGATGGCAGGTATCTTAAAAAACCTCCTCTCTCACCTTTTGTCACAGCTTCAAAACCTTATGTTGACTTCAGGCAGGTAAACATCAAAGGCTATTCGGTAAAAGAAACCTGCATAACCTATACATTAAGTGCTCCCGTACCCGGAAATTTTAAAATAGGTGCTGCGTCCATTAAAATTCAAAATAAAACATTCCAGTCTGTACCACTGTACATTACTGCTGAGCCTACTACTTGTTTTTATACCGGTAAAAATTTGAATGCTGACGGCTCTCCGCTAAAGTTTAAACTCTATCATAAATCACAAAGCGGCAGCGCAACAAATCGGTTTACAGAAAACCTGGCGCATACTATTTTAATCCCGCGGTCGCAAAAAGCGCAATGGTTGCACAATGCGGGTTCTGTGTTAAAAATTGTTTTTGCAATTTGGGGAGGCATATTGGCGGCAAAACTGTCGGTAAATATTTTAGCTGGCTTTATTGCCGGATCGGTTTATGGTGCTGCCTGTTGTTATGCTTTATATTACTTTAACGGAGTACACTCCAAATTTTTTACTTCGCATAAGCACCCTGTTGTAAAAGAATATGTAGCACAAGGTTTTAAAACCCATGAAAGCATGATTGACGGAAACCAAATTCAAAAAGTATTTTCTTATTTAATAAAAATGCTTTATTAAAAACCAGAAACTGCTTTTAAGCAAAATATCCTCTGCGAACTCTGCACCTCAGCATGAACCCTTAACAAAACACCTCATCTTGCCTATCTGATTTCCTCTCCTCTCAAAAATTTGACAAACCGAAAATGTTTTTACTTTTGCGCCCACTTCAATAAAAAGTAACGGTGACATAGCTCAGTCGGTAGAGCAAAGGACTGAAAATCCTTGTGTCGCTGGTTCGATTCCAGCTGTCACCACAAATATTTACGCTTTTCATTTTTTAAAACCATCATGTCCACTTCTGCGCCCCGTTTCCAACGTGTTTTATTAGTTGACGATAATGAGATTGACAATTTCATTAATGAGCGCATCATCACCTCATCAGGCTTTTCTGCCTCGGTAGTTACCAAAACCGGTGCAGATGCCGCTTTTGAATATGTAAAGGATATAGGCGAAGATACAAATGTGTTACCGCAAATTATTTTTCTTGATTTGAATATGCCGGAAAAAGACGGCTTTGTTTTTCTTGAAATGTTTGAATCCTTGCCGCAATCTGTTCGCTCTTTTTGCAAGGTTATAGTGTTATCTTCATCCATAAGCCCCGAAGACATTAACAAAGCATCGGCAAATCCGCATGTCATCAAATATTTAAACAAACCTCTTGCTGAAAAGTACCTTGAAGCTATCATAATCTGATTTCTATCGAATATACCTTTACCACTTACCCGCAATAAAAAAGTTTATACTGCATTAATTAACTAAGCAGTTTTCTTGCACATGCAAAGTGGTTTAAAGATTTTGAAGTTTTTAGCTATTACAATTGCCGTAATGTTTATGGCGCTTATCTTATTGTCTTGTGTTTTTGAAGACAAGATAAAAACACTTACCGTGCAAACTCTTAACAAGAGCTTAAAAAGCGAAATTAAAGTTGCCTCCATTTCATTCTCAGTAGTCCGAAACTTTCCTTACGCATCGGTTGTGTTTAATGATATAAACTGTAAAGGAAGCAATGCAGAAACTTTTGAGGGGCAAAAACTTTTTAATGCAAAAAAAGTAACGCTGCTTTTCAGCCTCGTTAATTTATTCGGCAGCAGATACAGCATAAAAAAAATTATTATAGCCGATGGTTCCTTTAATTTACTTGCAGACAAAAACGGTATAACCAATTACGATATTTTTAAAAGCAATGAAAGTGCCGGCAATGTTTCATTTGAAATTGAAAAAGCAGAAATTGAAAACATTCATTTTTATCAGCAACAGCAAGACAAAAAGTTTGAACAGGAAATTCATTTCAATAAATTAACTGCTTCGGGCAATTTTTCCGATGATATTTTTTCAGCATCGCTCAACACGAGTACATACATCCACTTAATAAGTGCCAATAACCAAAACTGGCTTACCGAAAAAAATGTAGAGTTAAATGGCATTGTTGCTGTTGATCGAAAAAACAACAGTGTTTCCTTTAACAATGCAATAGCTAAAGTTGAGCAGCTTACATTAAACGGTAAAGGAGAAATAATTACAAATGATGATGCTACTAAAATGAACTTGTTCTTTAGTTCAAAAAATACTGGTGCCAAAGAATTGCTCTCTGTCTTACCCAAAGGAATTTTGCCAACGCAATTTAACGATTATAAATTTAAAGGAAGCGTAAATGCAGAGCTAAGCATTAATGGCATAAGCAGTAAAACAACTTCTCCGGTTATGGCCTTTCGTTTTTCTATTGATAAAACAGATATTGTTCCTGATAATGCGCAGTACTCTATACACAATGTTGCAACAAGTGGATTTTTTACCACAAAAAAATCTGATAAAAATCCGGTATCATATTTACATCTGCAGAACTTTACTGCTTTGCTTGAAAATAAACCAATTAAGGCAGATATTGAAATAGAAAATTTTACAAATCCTTATTACATTATTACTGCCGAAGGAGAGTTAAGCATGGCAAGCTTGCTTAAATATGTTGCTATTGACACGCTTGAAACCGCATCAGGAATTTTAAATATAAAAGGCAATTTTAAAGGGCATGCAGGAAAACCAACCTCATATACTTCTTCCGGTTATCTGCAGGCAAAAGCGATTTCATTCAGGCTGAAACACAAGCCTGTTGACTTTAAAAATTTTAACGGGAGCTTTTCTTTTAACGGAAACGATGTAATCATTAATTCACTGAGTGGTGATGCAGGCAAAAGTACCATTACAGCAAGCGGAAGTATAAAAAATTTGTATGCCTGGATATTGCAAAAAAATCAGCGAATACATATTGATGGTAATGTTGAAGCCGGTTTTTTAGATTTGAATGAACTCATGCAAAGCGATAACAATACTGACACAACCACTCGCTTGGATTTTACTGATGATATTGAATTAGACATAAATCTTCGGGCACAAAAAGCGGTTTTCAAAAAGTTTACTGCCGAACAAATATCTGGCAGTATCAGTTTAAAAAATAAAGTGCTCTCCACCAACTCCATTCGTTTTAATGCTGTGGATGGTAATGTATATTTACAGGGAAGCATTAATGCAAATAAGCCTGATTCATTATTGATTGCTTACGATGCTGACGTAAAAAAACTAAACATTCAAAAACTTTTTTACGAGATGGGTAATTTCGGGCAAGGTGTTTTAACAGATAAAAATTTAAGAGGAAGCGTAACATCCGCAGTTCAGTTTGCATCTGTGTGGAGCAAACAATTATACGTTAACCAGGATAAAATTTACGCCACCGCTGATATTACAATTGAAAACGGTGAGCTCATTAACTTTGAACCAATGCTTAAACTTTCCAAATTTGTAAAAGGAACAGATTTGCGCAACATCAAATTCTCAACACTTAAAAACAATATTTCTATAAGCAATCAAAAAATAAATATTCCGGTAATGGAAATAAACTCAACAGCATTAAACATAACTGCAAGCGGTGTGCATACTTTTACTAATGTGGTTGATTACAAAATAAAAATGCGCATGAGTGAGTTGCTTGGCAAAAAAGTAAAAAACCTCAATACCGAATTTGGTACTATTGAAGATGATGGCATGGGTCACCTGAATGTATTTTTAAGCATGAAGGGGCCGTTAGACAATCCAAAGTTTAGCTACGACAAAAAAAGTGTAGAAGAAAACATTACTAAAAGCGTAAAAGAAGGAAAAGATACTTTTTTGAAAATAATTAAGGATGAGTTTAAAAAGCCCGAAGAAAAAAAGAAGCCCGAAGAAAAAAAACAAGAAGAGTTGCAATTAGAAACTGATGAGTAATTATTTGTCTTTACCTACATTTGCATATAGCACTATTAACACGACAAAACTGAAGAGAAAGAAGTGAACATTTATACACAAAAACAACGTTGGAAATTATTTTTACTGGTAGCCGCTATCATTATTGGTATATCATCTCTTTGGTACACCAATAAATTGGTAAACAAACTGTCGGAAGAAGAACGTAAAAAAGTAGAATTGTGGGCTGATGCTGCGCGCCAATTAGCCGATGTTTCAATTAACGCAGGCGATATAGGCTTTACCCTAAACGTATTACAAAGCAACACCACTGTGCCCGCCATACTCACAGATGAAAAAAACAATATCATTTCAAAAAAGAATCTTGATACTTTAAGAGAAAATGACAATACATATCTGCAGGAAGAATTGCACATTATGCAGGAGCAGCATCCGCCTATTGAAGTAAAATTTGGCAACGGACAAAAAAACTTTATTTATTATAAAGATTCTGTACTTCTCAATCAACTTCGCTACTATCCTTATTTTCAGTTGGCTGTTATTGCGTTGTTTCTCTTAGTATCGTATTTAGCATTCAGCACATCGCGCAAAGCAGAGCAAAATCAAGTATGGGTGGGCATGGCAAAAGAAACCGCTCATCAATTGGGCACGCCATTATCTTCACTAATGGCTTGGGTAGAGTTCCTGAAAGAAAAAGTGCATGGTGAACACTTAACGGAAATTGAAAAAGACATAAACAGGCTTAATACCATTACCGAGCGTTTCAGTAAAATTGGTTCAGCACCAGCACTTAAAAAAGAAAATGTGCTGGAGGTTTTGGAACATTCAGTTGCATATATAAAAACGCGCACATCATCTCACGTAAGTTTTTCATTAAACAATTTACAAAGCCACCAGGTATATGCACCGCTAAATGCTCCATTGTTTGAGTGGGTGCTTGAGAATCTTTTTAAAAATGCCATTGATGCAATGAGTGCGGAGGGCTCCATAAACATCAGCGTTTTAGACCAACAGCAGTTTGTCTATATTGATGTTGCTGATAGCGGAAAAGGAATTCCTAAATCAAAATTTAAAACTGTTTTCAAGCCAGGCTATACTTCAAAAAACCGTGGTTGGGGTTTGGGTTTATCACTAAGCAAAAGAATTGTAGAAGAATACCACAACGGGCAAATCTTTGTTAAAAGTTCTGACCTTAACAAAGGAACAACCTTTAGAATAGTTCTAAGAAAATAATGTTGTGACAAACATCTAAGGAGAAAAAATCACGCTGCGCTGCTTGCGCTCTTCATTGGAGCATGGTGCTGCGGTTTAAAACTGATTTTAATGCGATGGCTGTTGTAAAGGTTTATAAAAAAGTATGGCAAATAAAAAACATCCCTTATCAATCTTCTTAAAAGGGAGTTTGATTTTAACTTATTTAATCGCTTGCGAATAGTTGAGTATGTTTTTTCTTCAAAGCAATACAAATCATCCAGCACATTAATTTCAAAAGCATACTTGCCACGCATGTGCAAAAATATTTTGCTACGCTCTTCTCTTGAATAAGCAGAAAAGTGTTCACGATACTTTTCTCCTACGTTAACACCATTAAGCAAGTGCTGGAGTATTACATATTCAAAATTATATCCGCTTTGAGGAACTTTAATACCGTGGTCATTTATTACAAGAGTGCTCAATACTTTTTGCTCATCCATATACTTTAATCCTTTGCGAACAAAAGCAGTAATTACTACTAAGTGCAAGGAAGAATGGTCGTAAAAATTGATGGTAATATCTGCACTAAAAGGTTTCTCGAGTAATGTAACTGACTTTACATTTTCGCTACTACCAATTATTTCAAGTAATCGGGAATATTGTTTGGAATCAAGAAGTATTGTTAAATCATTGCCGATAAACTTTGCCGGAGAATCCGTCATAAGCAAAGCTACATAGCGTAACCTGTTTAAATCTTTAAAAAGAGTTGTTACAAATCGATTACTCTGTAGCTGATTAATCATGGCAAATGGTTTAGTAAAACCACAAAGCCGCCTTTTTTAACATCCGGGGTACAAACGCTACGGTATTGGCAGCCTGCTGTCGTGCTTTTAATACACGGTATTTACCTGTAGGTACGTATCCGGAATGATTGCGGTTTTGTGTCATTGCATTTAAAACGAAATACATATTTTCAATATTGTAATCTTTTTTAATGATAGTAGCCTGTTTCAATAAACCTTGCGAGGTTGCATTTGCTTTTACCACGTACAGGTTTAAATCGCTCAACTTCATTAATGGAATAGCATCCATGTAATTGCTAACCTCAGGCGTATCAAAGATTACAGCATCGTAATGCTTCTTTATCTCATCAATAATAACGCCAGTTTTCTCACTAGTAAGGAAAGTATTGATACCGGACTTCAGCTCTCCAGCTTTTAAAAGGTCAACATTAGGAATGGATGTGATGCTTATTGCCTCGTGAAGGTCAAGGTTATTGTGGTAAACATCTGCAATAGAATTCTCTGACCTCACATCAAAAACCTGGTTCAATTCAGGGTTAATACTGTTCATGTCAACCATTAAAACGCGCTTATCTAACTGCGCCATAGCACGCGCAAGGTTATGTGCCACAGTGGTTTTGCCCTCTCCGCTTTGAGTTGAGGTAATTGTTATAACCTGCGTTTTTGCAAACTGGTTCATCAACAACATGCGTGTGCACAGGTTGTTAAATGGCTCGGCAATGTATTGTTCTTTCTTGCCAAGGTTTTCTATATTGGCAATAAACGGTATGTCGGTAAACTGTTGTAACTCATCGCGATTGCTGATTTTGCTTTTGAGCAAACTCTTTACTGCAATTAAAGTTAAGCCAGATGCAATGCCAATACACAATGCCAATGCAAGAATAGAAACCGGTGACGGTGTGCTTGGCGCAGCAGGTGCCACAGCTGAATCAACCACATAAGCAGTTGCAGGAATAATGGGTGCGGCAACCATTGCTTCGGCACGTTTTTCAATTAAATGGTCGTACACTTTTTGGTTGAGGTACAGGTTGCGCTCTAACTGTTGCAATTCCCCTTGTTTTTCAGGCAACGCTAGTATGGTGTTACGGGCAGTAGTTATGGCTACGGCAAGTTCTTCCTGCTTTACAGCCAATTTTTTACGTGTGTTGCGGATGCTTTCTGCAAGATTATCTTTAAGTGCATTAATTTCTTTGTCAATAGCAGCCACATCTTGTCCTGCTTCGGAAGCACGTTGTCTTTCTTTTGCTTTGTCATTTAATTTTAAAAGTGTTTCGGTATAGATTAAATCGTTTACCGTTCCATACTCAGGTGCAATGTTGTTTACGTGACGGTTGCTTCTCATATACTCGCTCATATTATCAAGCGCAGCAATTTGCATATCGGCATCTACTTTTTGTACTTGCAGTTGGCCTAAAGTTTGTAACCCTGCCTGTGTTTCCTGCGGCATATCCACAATTTTATTTTCAAACTTGTAGGCGTTTATATCGCTTTGAATTTTGTTGATGTCGTTTCCTGTAGCATCAAGTTGAGCATTAATAACAGAAAGATTTGCAGACACGATTGCTTCGTTGTTATTCATTTCGTTTCTGCCATAGTTAAATGCAATGGCATTAGCTAGCTTAGATGCCTTCTCAGCATCGGGATATGTAACTGCTATTTTTACCAAGCCTGAATTATCCCCAATAGGCGCTACATTGATATAATTTTTTGACTGAAGTTCCTGAGCTAATGCCTGTGCCGAATAAGTGGTAAAAGCATAAGCAGTGTTGCCGTCTGTTTTGCGGAAAGCATAGTAGCTTGTTTTTTCTACCACCAATTTTACAAACCCTAAATCAAGCTCTTTACCAAAAGAACCTTGCCTGTTTAGTGTGGCATTATCTGCCTGGTATTTTATAGAAAATGATTGTTCATCTTTTAACTCAATATTAAAACTCTGAGAAACAAATCCGGCAGCATCAGTTTTAAATCTTACTTTAAACGGTGAGTTAGTAAACATCTCTTTCGTTTGCAAAAGGTGCTTGCTGTAATAAGCCACATTAAGATCAGAGCCCGCAATGGCTTTCTCAATCATTTTGCGAGATTTTAAAACTTCGGCATCGGTGCTTGATTTGTTTACACGACTGCTTGTGTTAGCCTGCTCTGCAACTTTTACGGTTGCCTCTGCTTTGTATAGTGCCGGTGTAAAATAAATGTACGCTGCCGCTAAAAGGGCGCTAAGTGCTAAACACCCTGCTATTAAATACCATTTAGATTTAACAGCAGTAATTGCATTTAAAATGTTCAATTTGATTTTCATTGTAATATTGATTGGTTGTATTTAAGTATCTAAACTGCAAATGCGAGGATCAGGTTACATTATTTGAACAAATCTTACAGCATTTAAAAAAATAACATGAAAAGTGTAACCTTATTTCTAAGTAGGTGTATAAACTAGGTTTTTGAAAAGACGGAGATTTTTTTTCGGATATTACTTAATTAACTTAGTTCCTAAATTACCCAATACCTAATTACTTCCTAGCCAACCACGGCTGCGGGTTCAGCTTATTAAATCCTTTCCAAATTTGCAGGTTAATTTTCCCTTTATTGTCATCGGGGTTTGTTTTGGCAGTGCCTATTTTTTGTTTGGTGGTTACCTTATCGCCCTTCTTTACAAAAACATCCTCCACATTTGAGTAAACAGATAAATACTCGCCATGCCTTATAATAATTGCCGAGCCACCGGGTAAGTTAACAGTACCGCTTACCTCACCATTAAACAAACTTCTTACGCCTGCCCCTTTGTTGGTTTGTATATCAATACCATCATTTTTAATGGTTATGTTTTTTAACTGCGGATGAGGGTGCGAACCAAAATAATCGGTAATGCGTCCTTGCTCCACGGGCCAGGGCAAGGAACCTTTGTTACCTGCAAAACTGTTACTGAGTTGTTGCGCTTCGGGTGTAAGAGTAAACACGTTTTCTGCAGTTACATTTTTCTTTCCGGCTGCTTCCGCTTTTTTCTTGGCTGCTGCAATTTCCTTGCGGATAATGCTTTCAATGGCGCGGTCTAATTTTTCTTTGGCTTTAATCTTATCCTGAAGTTGTGAGGTTAGTTTTTTTTCGGCAGCCGAAAGGTTTGCCATCATTTTATCCTGATCAGTCTTTTCTTTAACCAAATCTTTCTTATGCTTTTCTTCTGCAACTTTTAATCCCGTTTTTTCTTTTTTCTGCTGCTCCAGTTCACTTTTCTTTTGCGATAGTTCGTCCCCTGTTTTTGAAATAGCTGCTGCTTGCTCTTTGCGGTTTTCGCTATATTGCTGTAAATATTTTACCCGCTTGTAGGCCTGGTTAAAATCGTGGCTTGCAAAAATAAAAGCCATTGACTGATATTGGTTTCTGTTTGCCTGCGCAAACCGAATCATTTCGGCATAATTCTTTTTCAGCTGTTCCAATTGTTGTTGCAGAGATTGTATCTGGTTTCCGGTACTTGAAATTTCTTTACCGAGTGTATTAATTTCTCCGTTAATGTTTCCGATTAACTGTTCGCGCAGTTTTATTTTTTTCCGCAAAGCATCCAACTGTGCCTGTGTGGCATTTTTGTTTTTGGCGGTTTGCTGCAGTTGCTTGTTGGTTTGCTCAATTTCCCGCAGCAGTTTATTACGCTTTCTTTCCAAATCTTTTTTTGCTGCCGGATTTACTTGCGAAAAAAGCGGCAACCAAAAACACAATATTGTCGCTATCAACAAAATTTTGCTTAGTGCTTTAGTCAAAAGAAACCGAGTTTTTATTTTCACCTTGCGAAGGTAGAGAACGCTCTATGGCTGCCGTTATTTTGCACGTCTTGTTATTGACATAGTTTTTAACGGTAACCATTACGGGGTTTAGCTTGTTGCATTTTAATTCCTTAAACTTGGCGCATGTTTATTTTTAGATTTTACAAATACTTTGTTGCTTGTTTTATTACGCTACTTTGGATGGTGCTGGTTATTCAACCCTCGCCATCATCAGCACAAAGCACCAGTAAAAAGAAGTCAGCTACTGTTGCCCCATTAAAAGATTTAAATATAGCCATTGGCAACGAGGACACAATTTTTTCTATTGACTTGCTTTTTAAAAGAGAGTGGACTGTAATTATTTATAACAACAATGGGTTTGTTAAATCCATAAAAACATTAAAGCCCGACACTATAGCATTTGATGATGAGAGGCAGTGTATGTTGTTAATTTTACCAATATATACCGATGATGTTTTGCTTAACAAAATTCTTGCCTTTAACGCAAGTGGCAGAGGCTCATTAAAGGTTTACCTCAACAATAAAGTGATTACACAAACCGGAGGATTTATTCCTGAAAATAAATTTGAAACTGTGGTAAATAAATATACCGATGATGTTGCCTTTACATTGCCGCAAAAGCAAAACCTGCTGCAAGTTTTATTTGTGCCGATTAATGGAACCAACACCTCAAGGCTTGCTGTGGATGTAGGAACTATTAATTGGCAAAAAAAGAATCGCGAACAAAAAGATTTTGACAAACTGCTCGAGACAAGCAGCGGATACTTTTATCTTGCTTTTGCAATTTTTCTTCTGCTCATTTTCTTCTTTCTTAAAAATAAAGAATATCTTTTTTTCGGGCTGTATTGTTTGTTTAGTGCATTTCAATATCTCACAGAATATATTCCTCAATCGGCATTGATTAAATCTGTAAATAATTTTTCGATGCTTTTTTCATTGGAGTTTTTGTGCATGTTTACATCACTTGCCATTGTAAGAAAAAACCGTAGCTATATTCCTTTAATTATTCTTACTGCGTTGTTTGGAGTTAGTTTATTTCCCTCCATCGCTTTTAAATTTAATGGAACAATTAATGGCGCTGAATTTTCACTAATTCATTTTTTCTCGGTTTTAATTTTTGTTCCGCTGCTTGGGTTTTCGTTTGCTTATTACTGGATACAAGGTTTCGGGCAAAAAAAATGGGACATTATGGTATTGACTTACGGAATGCTGGTGGGATTATTTTTTTCTGTGATATATCCGTCCTACGTTGGTATTGCAGATGGATTTAGAGCAGCAGAAAAAAACCATGTTTTGGTTGACTTACTCAGTACTATAGGTGTGTGTATTTTTCCTGTGGCAGTTGCACTTGTGCTTGCAAAACGATATGGAGATAACCAGAAACAACTTTCACAACAATTAGTAACTATTAAAAAGCTAGGAGAAGAAAATGTGCAGAAAGAAATTGAAAAGAAAAAAATACTTGAAGAACAAAACACTCAACTTGAAGAAATGGTTTCGGTACGCACTGCTGAGCTTTCTTTAAAGAACACAGAAATTACAGATGGGCTCAAATATGCGCACCGCATACAAGCAGCACTTTTGCCCGATATAAAAATTATTCAGAAGGCATTACCTCAGTCGTTTGTTTTTCTTAAGCCTAAAGATATTGTAAGCGGAGATTTTTATAATTTTTCTCAAAAAGAAAATAAAATAATTTTTACCTGTGCAGATTGTACAGGTCATGGCGTATCGGGCGCGTTTATGAGCATGATTGGAAACTCATTGCTTAACCAAATTATCAGCGAAAAAAATATTACCGACCCCGCACAAATTCTTGAATTACTAAACGAAGGAATAATACATGCGCTTAAACAAAAAGAAACCGAAACCAATGATGGGATGGATGTAGCCATCATTACCATTGATACAATTAAAAGCGAGCTTGCATTTGCCGGTGCTAATCGTCCATTATGGTTTGTGCGTAATAATATTCTACAAACTATTCAACCCAATAAACTTCCTATTGGGGGTTTGCAGATAGCGCGAAATGAAAAATTTAAAACGCATGTGCTGCAACTTCAAAATTATGACACGCTCTATTTGTTTACCGATGGCTATGCCGATCAGTTTGGCGAAAAGACAGAACGCAAAATCATGACAAAAAAGTTTAAAGAAATTTTGTTATCCATACAACATCATTCAATGCAGGAGCAGGAATTGCATTTAAAAAACTATTTTATGCAATGGAAGGGTAGTTTAGAGCAGGTGGACGATGTGCTAGTGGTGGGTATTCGGTTTTAATGAAAATGTTTTTCTCAAAAACCAGATCATGCTAAAACTGCTTGATGATTTTGTTTTTCAAATGCAACAGATGCTTGCCAATGAAGCGGATGAATTTTTTTCTTCTCTTTATGTTTTGCCAAAAACAAGTGTTCGGTTAAACGCTGAAAAATTCTGTGACCTTATTTGTTCTGAAAACGTTGAGTGGTCTGCAAATGGAAAATTTTTAAGTGAGCGCCCCTTGTTTACACTTGACCCTTTGTTTCATGCAGGTGCATATTATGTACAGGAGTCAAGCTCTATGTTTTTAGAAGAGATAATTCAGCAATTGAATATTTCCAACTCTTCTTTACGCGTATTAGATTTATGTGCAGCACCCGGGGGCAAATCCACACACTTGCTTTCGTTGTTACAAAGAGATTCTTTACTTGTAAGTAATGAAGTAATAAAATCGAGAGTAAAAACTTTAGAAGAAAATTTAGTTAAATGGGGATATAATAATTACATTATTACCAACAATGAAGCGGAAGATTTTACATCAGTGGAAAATTATTTTGATGTAATAGTTTGTGATGCGCCATGTTCAGGTGAAGGTATGTTCCGGAAAGATGCTGAGGCTATGAACCATTGGAGCCACGAAGCGGTTTTGTTTTGCAGCCAAAGGCAAAAAAAAATTATTGCTGATGTGCTGCCTGCACTAAAACCCAATGGCTATTTTATTTACAGCACATGCACTTTTAATACGGAAGAAAATGAAAAAATTGCCCGATGGATGATGGATGAACTTAGATTAAATACAATAACCATTGACTCAAAAAAATTCCCGGAAGTTGCAGTTAACGAAAACACAAACACACTAAGGTTTTATCCGCATAAAGTAAAGGGTGAAGGGTTTACTATTACTGTTTTGCAAAAACCAGCTGCTGATTTTAACCCTTTAACTGCACGACATCATAAACTAAAAGAAGTAAAAACAAAAGATGTTTTAAAATCCCCGACTGATTTTTACTTTTATGAAAACAAAAATTCTATACATGTCATAAACAAATCTCATGTAAATGATGTTGGTTTGCTAAGTGATAAATTAAATGTGGTAAAAGCCGGGACGGAAATTTTTGTTTTGAAAGGAAAAGATAAAATTCCTTCGCACGAACTGGCAATGAGTATTAATCTTGACTCATCTTGTTTTAAAACTATTGAGTTAGACAAACATTCGGCATTAAAATACTTGAAAGGTGAAACACAGTTTGGTTTTGATGGCGATGCAGGATTTTATTTAGCTACATACAAGAAACAGCCGCTTGGCTTTCTGAAAAAAATAAGCAACAGGTTTAACAATTTATATCCGCGACATTTGTTTATACGTATGAATATTGACGAAGCATTAAGAAAATGATTATTGAAAAAGATAAGTTAATTGAGGGGCAGCATGGCAAACCTATTGCCATTGATTTTTTTTATAACAACTCCGGCACTAAAAAACCGGTTGTTATTTTTTCACACGGTTTTAAAGGTTTTAAAGACTGGGGGCCATTTAATGTTGTAGCAAAAGAATTTGCAAAACACAATTTTGTTTTCATCAAGCTTAACTTTGCTTTTAACGGCACCACACCATTAACACCACAAGACTTTACCGACCTTGAAGCATTTGGCAACAACAACTTCAGCAAAGAGCTTGATGATTTGAACACACTTTTAAATTTTCTTGAAAAAGAAAAAGCATCTGACCATAATTTTGATTTGGAAAATATTTCTTTGATTGGTCATAGTCGTGGCGGTGGCATTTCTATTTTAAAAGGCAGCACAGATAAGCGCATAAAAAAAATTGTATTGTGGAATTCGGTAAATGAGTTTGGAAAATATTTAACCGTGAAACAAATAGAAGAATGGAAGGAAAATGGGGTTATTTATTTACCCAACCTTCGCACAGGGCAGCAAATGCCATTGTATATTCAGCTTTATAACGATACACAAAACAAACACGATTACCTGAACATTAAAATTGCTGTAGAAAATTTAAACAAGCCGCTTTTAATTATTCATGGTAAAGATGATGAAACAGTGGATGTTGTTGACGCTATTGAAATGCAAAGATGGAATAGGAAAGCCGAATTAGTTTTGTTAGAAAACGCTAATCATACGTTTAATGCAGAACATCCATATTTATCAGAAAATCTAACTCCTGAATTTTCCGAAGCAGTTGTTGCGTCCGTTAGTTTTTTGAAGAAATAGTTTCTGCGATTGCCAGGCACTTAAAAAATTTAAGCTATTGCTTCAAATAAAAAATCCTTACCGGAAAAATGTTCAAGTAGGCGCGGCAATGCGTAATTTAAATTTTTTTCCGCCTTAATACTATCATGCATTACAACAATAGAGCCGTTGCCTGCATTACGAATAACATTATCTAAAACCTTTTCAGGCTTTACTCCGGCATCAAAATCATAGCTCAACACATCCCACATTATTATTTTAAAATTTTGGGCAACTGCTTTTATTTGCTTACGGGTAATTTTTCCGTAAGGCGGACGAAATAGTTTTGAGTTAACATGGTTGCTGCACTCATCTATATTTTTCAAATAAGTTTTGTTAAGCGTAAACCAACCGTTTAAATGATTGTGAGTGTGGTTGCCGGTAGAGTGCCCGTTAGTTAAAATTAAATCGTAAATATCTTTGTGTTTTGAAACATTATCCCCGACACAAAAGAAAGTTGCTTTTGCATTGTATTTGTTCAGTTGCTCAAGTACCCAGGATGTTACACCGGGTATGGGTCCATCATCAAAAGTCAGGTAAATTTTTTTTTCCTGTGTGGGTAAGTGCCATATTAATTCGGGATAAATTTTGCGGACTATTACCGGTGTTTTTACAAATGGCATTTTGCGAAACTGGTTTATTCGTTTTGTGAACGGTTTTTCCTGATAAAGGTAACAAGCCTGAAAAGAGAGTACAAAATTAATACTCCGCCAAGTATGGTTTGATATTTAGGTTGCAACAATTGCAGGTTTGTATTTATAATTAAAAAAAAACCAAACATTGCATACACCATTATCATTACAATATTAAACCAAAACATTGCCTTACTCATTACTTTCTGTTTTTAAAAAAATAAACCTGTCCGGTAAAGGGACAGGTTTTGTTTCAAATTTATTTATTCAGGGTTACTAAAAATTATTGCAGTTTAAAATTAATTGGCAAATTATATTGCACAGCTACAGAGCGCCCGTTTTGTTTACCGGGTTTCCAATCTGGCATGGTACGCACTACACGCAATGCTTCCTCATCTAATCCCGCTCCTTTGCCACGTAATATTTTTGCATCTTTTACTTTACCATCCTTATCAACAACAAAGGTTGCATACACAATTCCTTCTATTCCGTTTTCGCGCGCCATTGCGGGGTACTTAATATTGTTTTGTAAATATTTAAGTAGCGCTGCCTCTCCTCCACCTGGAAATGTTGGCATCTCTTCTACAATGGTAAAAATCTTTCCCTCGTCAGGATCAACTATCGGTTCGGGTGGTGGCAATTGATCAGCGTTGGGGTCTCCCTCCTGCGTAACAGTTGCTACCTGCACCTCGGCTAATTTTTCCTGTGGCGGTGGTTCTTCATCCTCAACCGGTTTATCAACTACAACCGGAGGAGTAAACTTAATTGTTTGTTGAACCGGAGGTGGTGGTGGAGGTGGAGGTGGCGGAGGTTCAGCCGGGTCAACCGGTGGTGGCTCGGTTAAATTTACCACTATATCCTGCGTAGCTACTACTTCCTCATCATCGCCACCAAATAAATTTGCTATAACAGGCATACTAATCACTAATAAAAAAGACAGCGAGCCTATCAGAAATGATTTGGTAACTCTTTCGGGATAAAGTTTGCGCAAAATGTATGCGCCATAACCTTTGTTTCTGGTTTCAAAAACCAGTTCGGCTCTTGAAGGATTCTCGGGAGAATCCCATGAAGGTGCTAAGAATCCTGACATGGTTATTTATAATTTTGAATGAGTTCGTATTCTTTTTGCATAATATCAACAACAGCATATTTGCCTACGCTTGCAATCTGGCATTCATCAAGCATATCAATTACGTCTTTATACTTTGCTTTATCATCTGTTTTAATCAACACAAACAAAGATTGCTTTTCGCTCTGAATGTCAATTTTCATTCTCTTAAAGGTACTGTCGGCAATTTCGCGTTTTGCTAACTTATCTTCCAGTTCTCCTACACGCTTCTTTGTTGAAGCATTTTTGTCTAATAAAACTTTACGTATTCCTTCAGGAGAAAAATCAGTTTTTGTTAATTGTGTTAATTCAGGGTTAAACTCACCATAATACCAATAAACAGAATGTTTATCACTCAATATAGCCGTTACAGCATTATTTATTTTTTGAGGATCTTTCTCGTTTTCTGGTTTTACGGGCATATTTATCTCCATGGTTTTAGGCTTGCTGAATGTTGTGGTTAACATAAAAAAGGTTAACAACAAAAAAGCAAGGTCAACCATGGGGGTCATGTCTAAGTGTGTTGACATTTTTTTGGCGCGCACTTTTTTGTGCTTGCCTCCGCCTCCACCACTATCGTTTGATGCTATTTGTCCCATTTATTAATTTCTTTTATAAAGATGCCTGGTAATTTATTTTCCATAATTGGAAGCAAAAATTATTGGGGCTTGGCTTCAAGTGTTGTAATTAAATTAAATCTGTTTATATCCTGTTCCTGAAAAATTTCAACCACACGTTTAATGGTGGTATAGTTTGCAGCGCCATCGCCCCTAATGGCAAAACGCAAATCTTTTTCCTTATTGTTTTTTACGGCAGTATTTACTGCTGCACGCCAGCCATAAACAATCCAGTCGGCAAGCTGGTTGTTGGTAGAGTCAATTGGTATGCCTGCTGTTTTAAGGTTCATGGCTTTGCGCCCTGCTTCATCAGCCCCAAGGTATGTTTTTAAATTTTGCATACTCATGCCAATGGTAGAAAGCACGGCAAAACGTTGTTGCTCCTGTTCTGTAAACTCAATTTTATATTTACTGCCAAGTGACGCCAACAGTTCTCTACGTGTAAATTGACCTTCAATATTGTAAAACACCCTGCCTGCAGAATCAACGGTGATCATTAAAACATTTTCTGGCAAAATTTTGTCTGAAACAGATGATGGCATGTCAACAGTAACCGGCTCATCGGGACGGAATTTGGTGGTTAACATAAAGAAGGTAACCAGCAGGAAAGCCAAATCCACCATTGGAGTCATATCCAATACCGGACTTGATGGTATTTTTAGTTTTGACATTTTAATTTATTTACTGCCTGCACTATGAACGCAAAAAGTTCGGGCAGAATTAATTATGCTTTGTAATTGGCTGCAAAATTTTGCACAATGCTGTAACCTGCTTCATCAATACCGTGCGTTAAAGAATCAATTTTGCTGGTAAAGAAGTTGTAGAAAATAATAGCGATGGCAGATGCACCAATTCCAAGAGCTGTGTTAATCAAAGCTTCGGAGATACCTGTAGAAAGCGCAGTGGCATCAGGAGCGCCTGCCTGTGCAAGTGCACCGAAGGCACGTATCATACCTATTACCGTTCCAAGCAGTCCTAATAATGTTGCAATAGATGCAATGGTTGAAATGATAACCAGGTTTTTAGAAAGCATTGGCAATTCCAATGTAGTTGCTTCTTCTAATTCTTTTTGTATTCCTGCAATTTTTCTTTCCTTATCAAGGTTTTTATCGTTTTCCATTTGTTTGTAAACAACAAGTCCTGCTTTAACTACATTGGCTACCGAACCTTTTTGACGGTCGCACTCTTTGTGTGCAGCTTCAAAATCGTTTTTGGCAAGCATCATTCTTATTTTGGCAATAAAGGATTCTACCGATCCATTACCTTTTGCAGCGGCAAGAGTAATAAAGCGCTCAATGGTAAATGTGATTACCACCAAAAGACAGGTAACCAAAATGGGCACGATAAATCCTCCTTTATAAATGGTTCCGAGGTATTGAGCAACACCACCTTTTACAGGTTCGTTATCGGGGTTGCCTTCCATAAAGTTGGCAGGGTTACCGAAAATAAATTTGTAAATAATTACCGCTACCACAAAACAAAGTGGGATAATGATTGCAGGTAACATGTTTTTTGCTCCGCCTTCTTTTTTTGTCTGGCTCATTTTTTTAAAAGTTTTAAGTAGTTAATTAAATAGTTTGAATTGTTAATTGTATCCTAATTTTTTTAAGAGTGGCAAGTATAGGAAAAACTCGCAACATGCAAAATTTATTGCCAAAGGGTGGTATCATGAGGTAATGATTATTTAACTTTTGACAAAGAGGTTACATTTAAAGGGAATTATATGAATACCAAATTGAAAATGTAAAGCATTAATAAGGTTTGATTTTCATTATTTGCATTTGCGCGACCTAGAAGCCAGAAGATGTGATTACAAATGCTGTTCTACTGTTTAAAAAGTTTTAATGGAGGATGAATGCTGTTTTTTAGTTTTAGGAAATACATCCCCACTGGTAACTCTGCTATATTAATTTCTGTTTCTGTTAATGCCTGAACCTGTTTTATTAAATGCCCCATTGCATTATAAAACTGCACAAAAACTTTTGTTGCCGGGTTAGAAAATTTAATGGTAATGCTTTCTGTTGCAGGATTTGGAAAAAGTCTCCATTGTAAACTCTGTGCATTATAGTCAACATCAACAGTGCTGCAATCAAATTCATAAGTATAAGAAGTAGTGTCTAAAGGGCATAATGCTGTTGAGTCAATTACCTTACAGGTATAAACTCCTCCCGATGAAATAAATAATGTGTCCTCATTGGTCATTGCAGTTAATAGTGTATCGTTTTTATACCACAGGATATTAGCTGTAACCGGCAGTACACCATTTACATTTAACACAACCCACGGTATGGTATCGCCAAGGCACGGATTGCCTGGAGCCACTAAGTCAAAATAATAACCCGACCATTGCGGAGCGCCTGTAAATATTTCGGATAATTCGCTGCAACCACCAACGGTTGACATTACTGAAAAACCTGAAATGCCGTACTGTGAATAATCGGCAATGTACTGCCCGGTTTCGGGAATGGGCACACCACTAAGAAACCATTGATAAGCACTGGCAGGTTGTGTAAAAAGTGTATCGTAACTGCAAAGCCACGGCTGCGGTGCAAACACTGTTGGTGTATGACTGCAAAACTCAATAACGGTATCGGTAACGCTGGTAAATAATCCTTGCAAATTGCAATTGGTGGTTGTTAAAGAAACATTGTATGAACCGTTAGCCGCATAAAAATGTGTAGGATTAGGGTCGGTAGATGTATTGCCATCGCCAAAGTCCCACAGATATGTTTCTGCAGTGCCGTTAGTATTAGAACTAAAATTTATTTCGTTAACCCCTGCACCTCTTATATAATTGAATGCCGATTGCGGTGGCAGTTTAAAATCCCATGAATTTAATACATCGTACACCTGTGTTTTGGCAGCATATCTTATAATAGCGGCATCGGTGGCGGGTAAACCAAAATCAAACGTAATAAGCGTGGGGTCTTTTTTAAACAGCGCAGCATAAAAACAACAGGCAGCAGCATACGTACCTGCAATAGATGGATGGCTCTCATCAGTCTGGTACAAGTCTATTGCGGGATGATTTTGCCTGAGGTAATACCATACTGCCGACACAGGTGATATTTCTCCCTTGATAAAAGTTGCAAGTTCTATGTATTTATTTCGCAATGAGCTATCCATACCCACATACGTACACATTACCGGAAAGGAAGCGCAGTTGGTGGCATCGCCATTTTTTCTGCCCCATGTATTATAAAGCATGGTTACTGCACACAGGTTGTATTGCGATATTAAATTACTTAGCTGAATACCACCAAACATAAACCCGCCACTTTGTGTAATGGGTTCCTGACTTTGCCCTTGCAACACTACATATTGCCAACCACCAGCCATTATTTTATAAATACTTGTAGAATCGTTATTATGGCTTACTAACTGGTACCCTCCTGGCGTGTAGCTGTCAAACAACAATGTATCTCCGGCAGATAAAGCAACATCGTGCACCAATTGCGGTAAATTATTAACGCCTGTATAGCTGTTGCCAAGAAACAAAACATTGCGCGTAATTTGACCACGCAAGGTTAATGGTACCGTTAGGAGTATGTATAAAAATATATATGAAATAGATTGGCGCATTTGTTTGTTAAGACTGTTTAGTAATGAGGATTGTTACTGTAGGGGTAACAAATATAGGAATAGTAGCGCTGGATTAAACATGTACCACCATTACGAAAGTTTAAAATTTTAGGAAAGGTATTTTTGAATTAAAGTCAATCAACCACCTGAGTAACCGTTTGCGATGTGTATGCTGCAAAATATCCCAAAGCTTTATCGCCTGTTATGCTATTCGGAGGATTGCTTGGTGTAATACCTCCGCCTGGTCCGCCACTTGCTATTTCGCCTAATGCAAAAAAATATAAATACGTAAGGTCATCTACACATCGCATTTCTATTGACACCGTATCGCCTAACGTAATTTCATCATCAGTATTTGAAATAATGGGTCGCTCGTTTACATTGCCGTTGCTTACGTTATCATCAAACACAATGTATGATTTATCTAACTCATCATTTACCGATAAAACAAAACGATAATTATTTGATTGGTTTGCCGGGTCGGTATAAACAGGCACTACAAGGTAACTGTTTTCGCTTCCCGGATTGCTGAATGCTGTAAATCGCAAACTATCTAACGTTACTTTGTTAGGCATGGTAGAATTTGCGTAGTAACTTTTGCCTTCAACATTAACTGATAAATTATACGTGTTGCCTACTACGCCTGTTATGATGTTGGTTTGATATAATCCTGCACTTATTTCAGTAAGTGTATCGGTAATGCCTGTGTTGTCTGAAATAATTACAAGCGCATTACTCACCTGCGGAAAGTTATTGGCATCGGAAAAGTTAACTGACTTAGAAATTTTTACATAGTACGGTCCGGGTTGGTCGGTAATATTTCCTTCAATAACAATTTGCGGTTTGGAGGAGTTGAGATCAACATCAATTTCTTTTTCGCAGGCTGAGAAAATTGCGGAAACAATAAAAAGAGCTACTATTTTTTTCATTTCAATTAAAATTTAAAGTTATAAGTAACCGAAGGCACCCAACGGAACAATGATGTTTGCAAGGCTCGTGTGCGAGATGGATCATCTGGGTCGTCCTCAAATGTTATGGTATAAGCATTTTCTCTTCCATATACATTGTATAAGCTCAAATTCCATGATGATTCAAACTTTTTGCGCTTTGGTTTGGTATAGGTGGCGCCAATATCCAAACGATGATAGGCGGGCATACGATAACCATTGCGTTCGGTGTAATAAAAGGTAGTGTTACCATCAACCGTGTACTTTCCGCTGGGGAATGTTACTGCATTGCCGGTGTTGTAAACAAACAATCCGGAGAGCGCCCATTTTTCGTTCAGATCGTAGGTACCAACAATAGAAATATCGTGTGTACGGTCTTGCTTGGCTACGTACCAGTTGTTTTCATTAATGCCATTAATTTTTCTTTCGGTTTTTGAAAGCGTATAGCCAATCCATCCTGTAAATCGTCCTGTGGTTTTTTTCAATAACAGTTCCACGCCATACGCTCGCCCCTTACCATACAGCAATTCGCTTTCGGTATCGTCCACACCAATTAAGTCGGCACCGTTTTTATAGTCTACCTGATTTTGCATGTCTTTGTAATAAGCCTCTGCACTAAACTGGTATTTGCTATCTTTAAAATTGCGGAAGTAACCAAGGCTATATTGGTCGCCAATTTCTGGTTTGATGTTGTATGAGTTGCCAATCCATTGGTCGGATGGAGAAGAGGAAGTAGAGTTGCCCAACAAATGCAAATGTTGTGTGTTGCGCGCATAGCCTCCCTTGATGCTACTAACATCATTCACAAGAAAACTAAATTGAAAACGTGGTTCAGGATTAAAATATGCTTTGCCAAAATCGTTATCAGCAAGCACAACGCTGTCCTTTAAAATTCCATTATCATATTTGCGATAAGTGTCTCCGCCTAAAATGGTGTAAGAAGAAAAACGCAAACCATAATCAAGCGTTAACCGTTTTGAAACTTCGGTGGTGTTGTTTACAAACACGGCATTCTCCCAACCTTTGCGACTAATTTTTCCTTCCTGCGAAACGGCATCGCCCAAAAAACGGTTAGGCGTAATGGTGTGATGTATGGTGTTAAAACCAAAACGCATTTTATTTTTTGCATTGGCAAACCATTGAAATTCTTCTTTTAAATTCCAATCTTTTATTTGAGAATTGATGTTAAAATCAGACCCTCCGCTATTTAAAATAATATTGAAATCGTACTTGCTGTAAATGACTGATGTGTTTGAAAAAAGCTTGGGAGAGATTATGCTGTTCCACCTTATGGTTGCGGTTGCATTGCCCCATTCAATGCCGAAGTTATCTCCAAAACCTAAAACATCTTTACCAAAATAACCTGATGCAAACACACGGTTCTTGTCGTTTATCCAAATATTAGCTTTAGCATTTAAATCGTAGAAGTAAAGTTTAATATCTTTAAAATCTTCCGAAGCTTTTAAAAACACATCGGCATAAGTTCTGCGCCCCGAAAGAATAAATGATGATTTATCTTTTTGCAACGGACCCTCCACACTCACACGGCTGCTTATTAAACCAATGCCACCTGCAACATTATAGTCCTGATTATTTCCTTCTTTCATTTTTACATCCAGCACCGATGATAACCTGCCACCATACTGCGCAGGGTTGTTGCCTTTAATAATAGATACATCTTTTAAAGCATCGCTGTTAAACGTGCTGAAAAAACCAAGCAAGTGCGAGGCATTGTAAACAGGCGCTTCGTCAAGAAGAATTAAGTTTTGGTCGGCAGTGCCGCCCCGCACATAAAAACCGCTGTTGCCTTCGCCTGCAGATTTTACTCCGGGCAATAGTTGTATGGTTTTTAAAATATCTTTCTCTCCAAAAATTACTGGCAATTTTTCCACTTCCTTTAACTCTATTCTTTCTACACCAATATCTGTGCGTTTTATATTGTCTTCTTTTTTCTCTGCCGTAACAACTACTTCTTTTATCAATAAAGAATTATCGGACAGGTATCGGTCAAGTTTTATGTTGCCGTTTAAATTTACGGTAAGCGTATCGGTTTTGTAACCAATAAAAGAGCATGCCATGTTGTATTTTCCTTCGGGCAGTGTAAGCGAATAAAAACCATACTCGTTGCAGGTGGTTCCGGTTCCTGTTATTTCAAGCGGAAAAACGGTTACACCAATCATTGTTTCTCCGGTTTTTTTATCGCGTATGGTTCCGCTGATGGTAAATTTTTGTTGCGCGTATGATGTGGTTGTAAAGATGAGTAAAAGCAGATTGGCGGTAATTATTTTTTGGAACATAAATGGAAAAAGTGTGATTTTAAAAATGCAATGCTAACTAACGTGGAAAGGGGAAACAAATTATATGGTGAAAGAGTTTTAAATTGCTTACGTATTTAATATAGATTGTGAACTCATTTAAATTATTTTTAACCCACAATTATGAAAAAGCCATTCTACTTTGCTGCCATTTTGTTTTCCATCATCTTTAATGCATCCTCTTTTATGCTTCCTGCTCAAAAAACAATTAAAGGCAACTACCGCTTAACGGGAGTACATGATTTAGCTTCAGGATTTCAGTTTAATGATGACGGCACTTTTAATTTCTTTTACATGTATGGTGTTGTTGACCGATTTGCAAAAGGAACTTATGAAATTGTTAACGATACCATTAAGCTACAAAGCCAAAAAAAACCGGGCAAAGATTTTACTGTTAAATCGAAATCGAAAAGGAGTGGTAGTTATAAGGTGGTAGTTAAAGACAAAAACCCTTTTTTGATTGGTTATGTTACGGCTATGGTTTTTGTTGGTGAACAAATGCATTCGTTTCGATCTGATAAAGATGGTGTAATTAGTATTGAGTTGGAAAAATGCGATAGAATTTTATTGTATCATGAGCTTTATCCCGATATTTTTTCTGAAATAAAAACTGCAAAAACCAACAACAACTATTTTGAAGTAACGCTTAACGAATCTTTACAACAGGTAAGTTTTAAAGGTATTGATTTATTTTTTGAAGGTGATAACCTGCGCTGCCATACAAATTATTTTTTACCTTTTGAGAATATTGTTTTTGTTAGGGAGGATTAGTGTAGCATACGCTTATAGACACAGATTTACGGATTAAAAAAAATTAAATAATCAATTTTCTCTGATGCTGCTTTGCCACAGTAATTACTTATGAATCTGTGATAATCAAAAGCGAAGCGAAGAATTTTTTTTGTTTAATCAGTAAATTTGTGCTTACCCCCCTATATTCTTAGCTGCAACTTAAAAACCTTTGCAATCTATCTGTGATAATCATCAAGCGAAGCGAAGAATTGTTTTATTTAATCTGTAAATCTGTGTTTAAAAAAAAACAATCATCATTAAATCCATAACCATGTTTAAATTTTATTTGCCCTAAGAATTAGTGTTAATGCTACAGCAAAAAACAGTTATTGGAATAATGAGCGGCACCTCGCTTGATGGTATTGACCTTGCATGTGTAAAGTTTAGCGAAACCGATGATAAAATTGTTTATCAATTTATAGAAGGAAAAACTATTGACTATAACAATGAGTGGAAAAAAAATCTCAAGAACCTGCCTAACGCTACAGCATTAACTTATGCCTATGCACACACTGCATTGGGCTGGCTTATGGGTGCTGAAGCAGAAAAATTTATTAGAGAAAATAATTTGAAGGTAGATTTTATTGCATCACACGGGCATACCATTTTTCATCAGCCGCATAATTCGCTTACCGCACAAATTGGGGATGCCGCTCACATTGCAGCACTAACCAACCTGCCCGTTGTTGCTGATTTTAGAACTTTAGATGTAGCGCTTGGCGGGCAAGGCGCACCGCTTGTACCAATTGGAGATAAATATTTGTTTAATGATTTTGACTTATGCCTCAACCTTGGCGGTATAGCCAATATTTCTTTTGACAATTTAAAAGGCGAAAGAATTGCATTTGACATTTGCCCTGCCAATATGGTTTTAAACCAGCTTGCCAATCAGCTTGGAATGAATTACGATAAAAATGGTGATATAGCTGCAACAGGAAAAACATCACCATCGCTATTAAATAAATTAAACGGGCTTGAGTTTTATAACCAACCTGCGCCTAAATCGTTAGGCTATGAATGGTTTATGGAAAAGTTTTTGCCTTTAGTAGAGGCCGAAAACATTTCAATACCCGATAAACTGCATACGGCATGTGAACATATTGCCGTGCAAGTTTCGGCAGTGGTAAATACACATGCCGTTAAAGGAAACAATGCAAAAATGATTGTTACGGGTGGCGGAACACACAATGCTTTTTTAATGCAGTTGTTAAAACAGCATTGCACATGCAAAATAGAAATACCCGCTAATGACATCATTAATTTTAAAGAAGCCATCATATTTGCGCTATTGGGTTACCTGCGCTGGCACAATAAGGTAAATACACTTGCCAGTGTAACAGGTGCGCAAAAAAATTCGGTGGGGGGCGCTATTTACTACGGAGGCAGCTAAAGGGCGGTTTTAAAAATTCATTTAGCAAGGCGGACAAAAAATTTAAATCCTCATTTACAAATGGTAAACTCCGGTTTAAATTTTGAAGTTCAACGCAGATAAATGGATTTTTTGGACTGCCCTAAAACTATTCCTCCTCCTCTTCATCATAATTAAAAAAGTCATTATCCGGAGAGTCGTTGTTGGTATCATCAAACAAATGATTCTTCCAGTTTTTTTCTTCGCGGTAAGCGCTTAGCTTTTTGTGCTTGCGATGGTCGTTAGCATCATCGCGCTCAAATGAGTTTTTCTTAGATTCAAAATGTTTTCTCATAACTTTAAAAAATTAATGTTTATGACAATGGTTTTTACGAAACAGGTTAAAAAGGGTTTCAGGCAGGAGTATTTCAAAAAACCTGCCAAGCATTTAAATGGTTTGTTTTTTTAAAAGGTTCGGTTATTACTTTATAAACTCACTTAAGCTAAAAAGGTCCAAAAACGTAACAGATTTTGTGGTCACTTATGGTACATTGAGCACAAAACGTAACAGATTTTGTGGTCACTTATGGTATGTTGAGTGCAAAACATAACATGTTTTGTGGTCACTTATGGTACATTGAGTGCAAAACATAACATGTTTTGTGGTCACTTATGGTACATTGAGTGCAAAACGTAACAGATTTTGTGGTCACTTATGGTACATTGAGCACAAAACGTAACAGATTTTGTGGTCACTTATGGTATGTTGAGTGCAAAACATAACAAGTTTTGTGGTCACTTATGGTACATTGAGTGCAAAACGTAACAGATTTTGTGGTCACTTATGGTACATTGAGCACAAAACGTAACAGATTTTGTGGTCAATTATGGTAATGATACCACTGTTTTAAAGCTTGCAGTCATCCTGAGTGGAACGAAGGAACTTTTACCTGTGTGTTTTAAATAGTTCCTTCACTGCGTTCAGGATGACGGTTTCATTTGAAAACGCAGCAAGAGTTTTGACAGCGTCAAGTAAATGCACTTTTTGATTTGAGTTTTCTGTTAATGTAAGGAGTAATTTTCCTGAAAAAAATTAATATAAAATTACATTGATGTAAATACTCCTACTGAATAATCACCTTTTTGCTTTGCATGGTGTTGTAACAAAAGTATTTTACAAAATAAACGCCTTTGGGCAGGTTGTTTAAATCAAGCGCAGTTTTGTAGTTGTTTACTTTTTGCTGCAATATGTTTTTGCCAAACATATCTTCTACATAAAGCATGGCTTTATCATCCATGGCATTTACGGTAAGGTTAAACATGCCGTTGCCGGGGTTGGGTGTTACGTTAAATATGGAAATATTTTGATTGTAAGTTTGGTTGCCTGCCGTGCGGTTACCACCACCTTGCAGTTGCTGGTAGTAACACATATCGGGCATGGCAACTGTGCCCACCGTTTTTGCATGAAATTTGCCCCCGCTTACTGAAAAGCCATCTCTAAGGTGAATGAAATCGCCAGCTATAAATTCAACCTCACCACCGGTTTGTATCTCGTAAGGTCCATCCGCTTGAACTAAATCAGGATTCTCATCTGTATCATAAGGTGGAAGATAATCATCATCTCCGGCTATAATTGTGTTTTGTGCAATGTAGGGAGTGGCGCTAAGGTCTTGTGTAATAACTCCGTTTTGCACGTACTGCGTAAGGTCGTAGTTGCGTAGTATAGCCCCACCGTTGCCAATAAGTTTATACCTGCCAAGCGTGTAACTCATATCTTCATAACCGCAGGTTTGCGAATAATCGTTAAAAATTAAAGTAGAGCCAGTGTTTACTTTAAAGGTTGCATCAAAAATGCGGGTGCAGTTGCCAATGGTTATTTTGCTGCCGGATTCCATGGTGTATATGGATGCATATACAGAATTTTGAGGATTAGCAGGGTCGTGTGGATACGTTGCCCCCGAAGATGTGGCGTTAGGATCGAATCTTAAATCTGTTCGCACAGGCACTTGTCTGAGGTCCGTATAATAGCCGCAGTTTTGGATAGTGTTTTGGCTTATTACTTCATCAGCGGTTGGGTAAACACCGCGTATAGTTTTAAAAGTATAGTCATTAGGGAAAATTAAATTATCGGCTGTTATGGTTACCTCGCTGGGGTTGTAAATGGTTTTTTCGGAAGGGTTTATAATGGACAAATCTATGTTTTGGTCTATGTGGTATTGTTGCCAGATTCTTTGCGAAGGTTGTAAAATAGGTTTCATTTCATTTGCATTTAAATTTTCATAGCCTGCCAAATCTCTTCCGTAAGCATTACGAAGAGGTGCTGACAACAGCAAATACGGAGCAAAAAAGGGGTAACTATTACCTGCCCCAATTGGTTCGTATAAATAATATGGATAGGATGTTGGTTGCCCTGTGGGTCCGCTTAAAGCTGATTGGTTAAAAACATCTGAGGAGTTGGGTAACGGGAAGGTGGTACAACCGTTATTATCAATTTCTGAAAACGGATAATAATTAATGGTGCCTCCAGGAAAAATCCCTTCTCCTGATAATGGATTAAAATTATTTGTTCTGTTATAAAAATTTACAGGCGGTGTGCTTGTAGCATTTTCCATCAATAACATGGGCGCAAACATTACATCCCATTTTGCTGCCCCTGTCTGTAATCCGGCATTACTATCGGTAAATGGGTAGCACCGCATCATACCTCGGGTATTATCGTATATCCACGAAAATTTTGCAACAACATCATTTGTAGAAGGGCAATGTAAATAGACAGTGTGTTTAATAGCCGTATGCGGAAGCACACTTACTCCTGTTTGACCAGGTGTATATGGTAATGAGCCAAGTTGATCAATGCTAACAAATTGAACAGAAACCAATTTGCCTGCATAATTATTAGGGCAACTTTGTGCACTCATACCCTCAACAGCGTTAAAACATAAATTTTCGTGTACATTTCTTAAAGGTGCCGGGTTATTTGTTCCATTACTTGCAAGAGAACTTTCCCAGTATTTTCCGGAAGCATTGTAAGGATGGCTTAGGTCTGGCATATACATGTTACGAACTGGAGGGGAGGTAATTCCGTCAGCGCAACCGTTAAGCCCATCATAACAATTAATGGTAAAGGGAAATGAAACAACTTCTGTAGAATATGTTTTAGTGTATTGACCAAACTCTGTTAGCCCGCTGTTGTAGTATATTAAACCGCCCGACTGTGCTTTGTAATTGCCATGCCATGAGTTAAATTTTAACGAAATCATATACTCGCCATTATATCCACCAGGGCTGGAAACATTTTCATCGGGGGTGCTTTCCCAGAGGAAATTACTTGGCAGAATCTCAATGTTAACGCTGCTATATTTATGAGTTGTGCTAAATGGGTCGGGATTGGGATTTTCTCTGAGTAAATAAGGGTTAATAACATCTTGTGAATAGGAATTACTGACCTTTAATAAGGTTAAAATTAATCCTACAGCTATTATTTTTTTCATAATTAATGTTTTAGAATTTTTTTATTATAAATAATACCATCCTCAAGTACTCCCTTTAGTAAATAAATCCCTACGGGCAGTTCCAATGGTAGAGTCACCTCTGCACTGTTGTTATAGTGGGTATAGTTTATTTTTATTCTTTGCCCTAAAGTGTTTGATAAAAAAATGTCTTTTATTTTTTTGCTGCTTGTTATTACCCTGAATTTTGATGTAATAGGATTGGGATAAACCGAAATTGATTGGTTTTCATCAGTGGCTTCTTCTTCCAGATTGGTATATCCAAAACAATCGGTATCAAAAAAAAAATTAATGGCACCTAAATTTAAATTGTCCACGGTTATTGAATAAACAACAGTTGTATCATTTATAACTGTGTTTTGAAATAAAAATGGAACGTTGTATGTAAGTATATTAGGTCCGTTACTATTTTGGTAACACCCTGAATTTAGTGCCGCGTTTATCTTAAAATAAATGCCATAATACTTAAACTGATTTGGTACAGACGAGACTCCAAAAACATAATAGGAGTTGTTTTTATAAAAAACATTTTCTTTATAACTACCATACTGCCCATAAATGTTTGGGTTAGCAACTACATTACCATTACTATCAAAAAACCTAAAATAGTTATAAGTCGTAATAAACATAGTATCGCTTAGGTTTATAAGGTCATTCATCCTACTCAAAAAATTTACTCCATCAAAATAACTTTTACTCCATAAGGTATTAAAACTGCTATCAGTTTCTACAAAAGTTATTAAACTGTTTGAACCACCACCCGCCTTGCCACTTGATAAGGCAAACAATCTATTACCATTAGCTTTTATAAAATATTTCCATGCATACTCTTTATTAATTTCAAAAATGACATGGCAGGACAACTGGTTGCCTGCCGAATCGAGCCTTAATACAAAAATGTTGTGGTTTTGGTAATTTATAGTGTCAGATTCTAACGAAGTGCTGCTGCCGTATATTTCGTAAACGCCTTTGGCAATTTCCTTTGCATCGTTTACAAAGGTTTGATAGGTGCCACCAAAATGTTTTACCCATTGTATATTGCCGTTTTTATCTATTTTAATTACAGAGCCAAATTCTTTTTCGTTAAAGTTATTGCCAAAGGCATTAGTAGCTAAAATAATATTCCCTGAATCTCGTGTGGCAATTATGTTGCTTACAAAACGGTGATTTGAGGTAAAAATTTTTAAATAAGTAATAACATTTCCTACTGAATCAATTTTTAAATACCCTATAGAGTCTGTATTTACATCTCCGGTATAACTTAAAGTTCTGTCAGAATTTTTACATCCATAAGCTGTATAAAAGTTATAAGATTTTTGCCAGAGAATATTACCTGATGTGTCTATTTCTAAAATAACATTAGTTGCATTTTGGGAGTTATTATAGCCTTGGCAACGTAGAACAAATGTTGTATCAGTGTAATCTACAACACTGGAAAAAGATGTTGAGTTATAGCCTGAAACAGAATATCTTTTTTGAAAAATCTGCTGCCCCCAACTGCAACCATATACCAACAGCAGTTGGCAATAAATCAATAGTATTTTTTTAAGCATCGCTTTAAGTTTTATTTCTTAAGCAACGCTTTTAATTCTGCTACCTGCTTTTTAAGCTCCTCAATTTCTGATTTTTGTTGGGCGGTGTATAAATAAAGCTCTTCTATTTTTTGCAGTTGTAGTTGTTGGAGTTTACCAAGGCTATAGTTGCCCTGCTCTTCTATTTGTGCAGCAGAGGGCATATCGGGCAAGTGTTTGTGTTTGGTATAAAAGGCAACTACATCTTCAAATGGCATAAGGGAGTAGTTGCTGTCAAAAACAAAATCGGGCCATATGCCGGAGGTGCGCACAAACACTTCGCGCACGCCTACTTTTCCACCAACCACTAATTTGTATGTATCAACATTTGGTAAAGTTGGGTCTTCATTAATACAAACAACTCCGTTTTTATTAATGGACATTAGTGTACTTACCGTACCTGTATTACCATCGGTTAAATTAAAATTAAATGCTGCGTTGTTTTTCCAGCTATGTATGTAAAAATTAAAAAGCCCGCCCGGGTCTTCGTCCACTATAATGCCGCGCCTCACAGGTGTTACTCCCGAAGGGTTACCTTGAGGCACTTGTATAAATTGTAACTCACTTACATTGGGTCCGCCAAAAAAGTTAATTTGTCCGTTAGCGGTAATTCTCATTCTTTCAGAGGCATCCCCCATTCCACGAGCGGTTACATCAGTTCTAAAAATAATGTCGGCAGTATTTAAAGTTCCTAAAAAATCTGTTGAAGAAATATTATTCCCTGCAATTTCCCATGTTGCGGCAGCAGGTGTAATAACACTGGTGTTAATTCTGCCATTTGCATCAACACTAAGTAATCGGTTTCCACTACCTGCCAAACCATTAATGGTTATATCTCCATTTGCCTTAATCTTTAATCGTTCCTGATTATATGTTTTAATAGACAGGTCGTTATTATCAATGGTGCCTAAAAATTTGTTTGCTGCATTGTAGTTACCTGTCATTGTCCAATCATCGCGCTCTGGTTCGCTAAGGCTTATGCCCTGGTTTATTTGGCAGCCATTGGCATCGGTTACTATTAATACATTTTCGTTTGCGCATAAGTTACTTGGAGATAAAACTGTTTGTTGCCCGGGCTCCCAAAGGTATGTATATGGTACAGTGCCGCCATCAACAGTAGTAGTAATTGTACCATTGCAGGAGCCATAGGCGCTTACGTTATATCCGTTTGTATAAACATAAGGCACCATTTCGCCTATGGTTAAAGGTTCGGGCTGGGTAAGGGTAATTTCTTCAATTACCACATCTGTCATTGGGTCGGCATCATCCACCTCTAAAGAATAGTACCCGGCAGGTACATTGTTTAGTGCAGCAGTAGTGGCATTGTTGCTCCAGCGGTATGTATAAGGAGGTGTGCCTCCGGTTACGGTAGCCGTTATGCTTCCGTTTTGGCTGCCAAAGCAACTGATGTTATACCCATTATAATTGCTTGCTGTAAGTGTTACGGTTTGTGCCATACAGGTAATGGTAAATAGTAAAAGGATGGTGGTTACAAAAAATTTTAAATGATTTTTGCTTTAGCAAAAATCATTTAGTTTTTGGTGTGGAAACAGGTTTTGCATGTGCTTTAAATTTTACAGGATTTATGTTGGGTTATTTGTATGAGTAAAAGTAATACAAAAAGTTTGTAAAAAAGCAGTGTGGTTGAAAAAAGTCTTTTACTCATTAGTTATTCTATTACCAATAACTCAAAAAGGGCAATGTCATTAGGTTAGCAAAACAGTTGCTAATAGAATTAGATTCCTCACTACGTTCGGAATGACATTAAACGAAAACAACAAAGAAAGAGGGAGGGAGATGGCGCGGCTTTGCCGCGCCATCTCCCTCCCTCTTTTTAAATACAATGTAGAACTTGTCATTCCGAACGCAGTGAGGAATCTTAACTAAATTACATTGCCCTTTAAGACCATGGTTAAAATTATTTGAGCACTACATATTAACCGCCAGCACATCGGCAATGTGCATGCACTTAATATCTAACCCATCTTTTTTTATTACTCCGCCCAAATGCATAAGGCATGTATAATCGGCAGAAATAATAAGCTGTGCACCCGTAGCTTTTATGGTTTCAATTTTTCTGCGAGCTATGGCTACTGATATTTCTTCCATTTGGTTGGTAAATGCCATATCGTATCCGCAGCAGGCATAATCGTCATTCAGTTCAATCAGTTCAAGTTCCTTTACATTATTTAAAAGTGTAACTGGCGCTTGTTTTATGTTTAGCTCGCGCACGGCTTTGCACGAGTGCAGGTAAACCGCCTTTGCGGCAAAAGTGGCATTAAGGTTTGATACGTTAAGTACGTTTACTAAAAAATCGCTGAACTCGTACATGTTTTTTTGTACGCTCTTGTATTCGTTATGTAACGATGAGTTGTGAAACAGTTGCTGGTAATTATTTTTAACCATACCGGTACACATGCTGCTGGGGCATACAATATAACGCTCGTTCTGAAATTCCTTTATCAGTTTTTCGCCAACAGGTTTGCACTCATCCCAAAATCCATTTATAAATGCCGGGTGCCCGCAGCAGGTTTGGTTAGGGTTGTAGTTAACACCGCAACCCAATGTTTCCAGCACTTTAATCATATTATGAGCCGTGTCCGGAAAAACCTGGTCTATGTAGCAGGGAATTAAAACATCAACTATCATAAAGGGCGGCTAAAGTAGAAATTTAAAGGTGTTTTAGTTACCGGAAACTGCATAACTAAATTTGAAATTAATTACACCACTAAAAGAATTACTTCTCTGTTAAATTAAAAATTTCCCTATTTTTATTTCGTGAAAAAATTATTCTCCGCATTAATTGTTTTATTGATTTTGTTTGGCTTTTATGCTTGCAAAAAAGAAAAGCAGTTTGATTCCATACCTGCCATTACATTTAAAAGTTATGCCTTGCGCGAGTATGTAAGCGGTCAAGGGTATTTTACCGATTTAAAATTTACTTTTACTGATGGCGATGGCGATATAGGTTTGCTTGATACCGAAACCTCTCCGCCTTACGATACCAGCAGCGTTTTTTATTACAACTGTTTTATACAGCGCCAAAAAAAAATAAACGGAGTGTTTACCAATGTGCCTTCTTTTAATTACCGCATACCTTATGTAGTGCCCGACTCGCGCAATAAAAACATTGAAGGCGAAATTTCTGTTGAGGTTTTCTATCTGGATGATACCCCAAATGTTGCCGACACCATGCGCTTGGTTTTTTATATTGCTGACCGCGCCCTGCATTTGAGCAACACTATTACATCAGAAGAGTTGGTGCTTAATTAAATTATACCTGCTGCCAACAGTAATGCAAACACTATAAGCATAACAGCCGTAAGGTTTTGTACAACTGTAAACGTTGTCTTTTTTAAAAACTGGTTTCCGGCAAGTGCACCTGCAAAAGCCGCACCTGTTGCACATAAAAGTAACCCGGCATTGTCAAAAATATTTTGTTGGGTAAATCTTTGGGCATAGAGAGTAATACGGCTTACATCTATAAGACAAGCAATAGCTACTCCGGTTGCTATAAACGATTCTTTTGTTAACCCGCAACGTAATAAAAAAGCACTGCGTAAAGCACCCTGGTTACCTGTTAATCCGCCAAAAAAACCACTCAGTAATCCGCCTATTGGCAAATATTTTTTATCAAAAGAAATTTTTTTGAGTTGAGGTAACAACTCAAAAAGAGAAAACAAAATCATTAATGCAGCCACTATCAGTTTAACCGGTGTTACCGTATAGTTATGGTTTAACATGCTGTAAGAAAAAAGCGCTTGCCATCCACTCATTTCTCCAAGCAAAAAAGCGCCTGCAATGGCTGTTATTATTGATGGTATCCCAAACGATTTCAGTATGCTTTTGTTGATGTTTTTGTGCGTCAACAGAAGCTTAAACAGGTTGTTTAAGAAATGTACAATGGCCGTTAAGCCTATTGCCAGATCAATAGGGAAAAACAAGCCAAACATGGGCAGTAAAATAGTGCCTAAGCCAAATCCCGAAAAAAAGGTGAGTGCCGAACCCAGCAGAGCAAACAACGTAATGATGATATATTCATTCACCTTGCAAATAAAATCACTTTGCATAACCAATACCATGCTTTGTAATTATTAATTGGTTAAGAATTGTATTTATTACAAAGACTGGCAAACCATACAGATTTTTTATTTTGGTATAAATGCGTTTAAAAAAATCATGTAGGTTTGCCGGCTAATTTTTGATAATGGATCGTAATTCAATTTTAGGCATAGTTTTAATTTGTGTGGTGCTGCTGGTGTTTAGTTATATGAACCAGCCAACCAAAGAACAATTAGAAGCGCAAAAGCATTATGCCGACAGCATTGCATTGGTAGAGAAAAAAACAAAAGACTCTTTGTTGACTTTTTCTCAAAAAATAATTGCCCCGCAACAATCCGTAGCCGATACCAACACAACTGATTCTGCAAAAGCTGTTTCAATGCAAGAGCAGTTTGGAACTTTTGCTGAAGCAGCTTCGGGCACCGAAAAGTTTTTTACCATAGAAAATGAGGAGATGATAGCAACCCTTACAACAAAGGGAGGTAACATAAAAGAAGTTGTTTTAAAAAAGTATAAGTCATATTACGGCAAACCGGTTGTACTTAATCAATCTGACAACAGCCGCTTTAGTTTCAACTTTTTTTCACAAAACCGCGCTGTATCCACTGCCGACATGTTTTTTGAACCAATTGGCTCATCATTTAGCGTTAGCGGCAGTGAAAAAAAATCTTTTACCATGCGCCTGAATGCAGGAGCGGGCAAGTACATAGATTTTATTTACTCGCTCAAAGGCTCTGACTTTATGCTTGATTACAACGTAAGTTTTGTAAACATGCAGGATGTAATTGCTGCCAATGCAAGTTATATTGAGCTAGACTGGAAACAGCGCATACATCAGTTTGAGCGGGATTACCTGCAAGAACAAAATGCATCTACTGTTTACTACCGCTACACCGATACCGAAGTTGGGCATTTAGACCCAATGAAAGAAGCGCAGGAAGATTTAAAAACAAAGGTAAACTGGATAGGGTTTAAGCAACAGTTTTTTTCATCAGTGCTTATGGCAGCAAAAAATTTCGACAGCCCCACACGTATTTCTTCTGCACTTGCAACAGACAGCTCTTATGTAAAAACACTTGGTGCAAACTTTACCATACCATACACGCATCAGGCTGCTGAAAGTTTTCCTATGCAGTTTTATTTCGGACCTAATCATTTCACAACACTAAAAAAATATGGTGCGGGTTTAGAAGAAATTGTACCTCTTGGTTTTTTTGGTTTTATAAACCGGTGGGCTGTAATACCTGTGTTTAATTTTTTAAACAGCTTTAACCTCAATTTCGGAATTATTATTATTCTACTTACGCTGTTTTTAAAAATTGTGTTGCTGCCGCTTACTTATAAATCGTATATGAGCACAGCAAAAATGCGTGTGCTGCAACCCGAAGTTGCCGAACTTCAGGAGAAGAAAAAAGACGACCCGTTAAAGTTGCAGCAGGAAATTATGCAACTATACAGGCGTGCAGGTGTAAATCCATTGGGCGGATGCTTTCCTATGCTATTGCAGTTGCCTATATTAATGTCCATGTTCGCGTTTTTTCCTGCATCGTTTGAGTTAAGACAGGAGCCTTTTTTATGGGCTACCGATTTAAGTACGTATGACTCTGTTCTTGCACTGCCATTTTCTATACCTATGTATGGCAGCCACGTTAGTTTATTTGCCATTCTCATGACCATATCAACCATTTTATACACCAAAATGAACAGCAGCCAAATGCCTCAAACGGGGCCCAATGCGCAAATGATGAAGTGGATGATGTACCTAATGCCGGTTGTGTTTTTGGTGTTTATGAACTCTTACAGTGCCGGTTTAAGTTATTACATTTTTGTTGCCAACATGATTACATTCGGTCAGCAGTGGTTGTTTAAAAAGTTTGTTGACGAAGATGCTATTCATGCAAAAATTCAGGAGAACAAAAAGAAGCCCGTAAAAAAATCAGGCTTTCAGGAACGTTTAGAAAAGATGGCAAAAGAAAGAGGATATAAAGGGTAGTTGGTGTTTGGATTATTAGTTGATTAAGGAGTTGCGGTAATTAAGGAATATGGAGCTTAGCTTTTACTTTCTCCATATGAACTAAACCCTCTTGCTACTTTCTTCTTAATACTTTGTACTTTTCTAAATCAAATCTTTCCCAATATCTCTCCTGTAATACATACCATCAAAGCTGATTTTTTTTATTGCCGCGTAAGATTTTTCAAGCGCTTTGTTTAACAATTCATCCATTGAAGTAACAGCAATTACTCTTCCCCCATTGGTTAAAATTTTATCCTCCTTTAAAATAGTTCCGGCATGAAAAAGAGTGCTTTCGTAGTTTAATGTTGTTCCTGAAATTTCTTTTCCCTTAGCATATTCACCGGGGTAGCCTCCACTAACAAGCATTACTGTTGTAGCAAACCGATTATCTAATTGCAAATTGTAATTGCTCAGTTTTTTTTGAGCTACACACATAAACATTTCCAGTACATCCGATTTTATCCTGGGCATTACGACTTCCGTTTCAGGGTCACCCATGCGGCAATTGTATTCAATCACATAAGGGTCATCGCCTTTTTTCATCAAGCCAATAAAAATAAATCCGCAATAGTTCATGTTGTCCTTCTTTAAACCTTCAATGGTTGGTTTAATAATCCTTTCCTCTACCTTTTGCATAAACGCTGCATTTGCAAACGGCACGGGAGAAACTGCGCCCATGCCTCCTGTGTTTAAGCCGGTATCGCCTTCGCCAATGCGCTTGTAATCTTTTGCTTCGGGCAAAGTCTTATAGCTGATACCATCAGTAATTACAAAGCATGACATTTCAATACCGCTTATAAATTCTTCAATAACCACACTTGCTGATGCAGCTCCAAATTTTTTATCAAAAATCATTTGCCTTAATTCTTCTTCAGCATCTGCAATGCTTTCTAAAATCAAAACTCCTTTGCCTGCAGCCAATCCATCAGCCTTTAAAACATAAGGTGCTGTAACGGTTTTTAAAAATGATAGTCCTTCTTCAAAATTATTTTGCGTAACGGTGCAGTACTTTGCCGTGGGTATGGCATGACGGTGCATAAAAGCTTTTGCAAAATCTTTGCTGCCTTCAAGCATGGCGCCTTTTGCCTGTGGCCCAATTAGCGGAATGCTTTTTAACTGATCATCACTTAAAAAATAATCTGCAATGCCGTGCACAAGTGGGTCTTCGGGTCCAACTATTACAAGTTGAATATTGTTTTCTATTATACTTTTTTTTATTGCGGTAAAATCTGTTACACCAATGTTTATGTTGGTGCCGCATTGCATGGTACCTGCATTGCCGGGTGCAATAAATAATTTAGTAAGCAATTTACTTTCCGAAATTTTCCATGCAATAGCATGTTCTCTTCCGCCTGAGCCTAACAGTAAAACATTCATTGTAAAAACTTTGAGGCAATATTAAAAAAAGGAATGGCGGTTTTAGGATTGTGTTACAAGAAACGAGTAGTGATTAACTAAATCTTACAATTCAAAAACCTTAATCTTAACTTTCCTCAAAAAAAATCAGGTTTTGCTTACAGGCATTTCTATTTCAACCCCAGTATCTTTAATTTTTGAATAGCCGCCATATACATTTACCACGTTTGTAACTCCTTTTGCTTTAAGCAAACTTGCTGCAATCATACTACGGTAACCTCCGGCACAGTGTATAACATATTGTTTGCTTTTATCTAGTGATGATGTATTTGCATTTACATCACCAAGAGGGAACAACAAAGCGTTTTTTACATGTCCGTTTTCAAACTCGCTTTCCTTGCGCACGTCAAGTGTGGTAAAAGAATTGCTTCTTACATCGGCTGCAAATTGCTCGGGTGTTATGGATTTTATTTGCTCTGATTTTTTTCCTGCATTGATCCATGAATTTATTCCCCCACTTAAAAATCCTTTAAAATTTTCGTAACCTACACGTGCAGCACGCACAATGCTTTCTTCTTCTTTTCCAACATCACAAACTAAAACAATGGGTTGTTCAATGTGTATGAGCGTGCCAATCCAGTTTGCGTATTGCCCATTTAGTCCAATATTTATAGCCCCCGGAATAAATCCTTTTTCAAAATCATCGGCATTGCGTGTGTCAAGTATTAAAGTGCCATTGGCAATTTCTTTTTCAAAATCAGTAAGTGAAAGCGGTTTTTTATTCCTTTCAACTATTGAATCAATATTTGAATATCCTTCTTTGTTGATGCGAGCATCTTCAAAAAAATATTTTGGAGGTGGTGCAATTCCTGTAGTAAGTGTTTCAATAAATTTTTGTTTGTCCATCTCAATCAAATAATAGTTTGATTTTTTTTGCTGGCCAATTGTGCTCCATGTTTCTTTGCCAATGTTTTTCCCGCAGGCGCTGCCGGGTCCGTGTGCAGGGTAAACAATTACATCATCAGCCAATGGTTTTATTTTGGAATTGAGGGATTCGTACATTTTTTCTGCAAGAAATTCTTTGGTTATTCCGCTTCCGTCTAACAGATCTGGTCTACCCACATCACCAACAAATAAAGTATCGCCTGTAAATATGGCGTTGTCTTTTCCTTCTTTATCAATTAGCAAATAGCTGGTAGATTCAAGTGTGTGCCCGGGTGTATGTAACGCTTTAATTTTGATCTTTCCTACCTTAAACTCCTCCCCATCTTTTGCATTGTAAACTTTGTAATTGGTGTTGGCATTGGGTCCGTAAATAATTTGTGCACCGGTGCGTGCAGCAAGGTCAATATGCCCGCTTACGAAATCGGCATGGAAGTGCGTTTCAAAAATGTATTTTATTTTTTTTCCTCTTTCCTGTGCAAGCTGAATATATTGTTCAATATCACGAATAGGATCAATGATAGCTGCTTCTTCGCAGCATTCAATATAGTAAGCAGCCTCGGCAAGGCAGTTAGTGTAAAGTTGTTTTATTTCCATCTCTTAAAAACCTTTGCGCAAAGATAATAAACAAAAAACAGGGGGATTGCCGATCGGCAATCCCCCTGCATACAAAACTAACCTAAACCCATTATTTTTTCTTTTCTTTTACTCTCTCAACTTTAAGAACATCCCAACTTTCTTAACGTTATTAAAGCATCTTTTTCTCCAGCAAATACTCGGCAATTTGCACTGCATTCGTTGCTGCACCTTTACGAAGGTTATCACTCACTACCCACATATTTAGCGTTTTGGGTTGTGTTTCATCGCGCCTTATTCTTCCAACAAAAACATCATCTTTTCCTGCTGCATCAATAGGCATTGGATATAGCAGTGATGATGGAGTATCAAACACAACAATGCCTTTTTCCTTTGAAAGCAATGCGCGTACCTCATCAACCGTAAAATCATTTTCAAACTCAACATTTACACTTTCGCTGTGCCCTGCAATTACAGGTACACGAACGGTGGTGGCAGTTAAACGAATGCTGTCATCACGCATAATTTTTTTTGTTTCGTTTACCATTTTCATTTCTTCCTTGGTATAACCATTGTCCATGAAAACATCAATGTGTGGCAGCACGTTCAGGTCTATTTGATAGGGGTACGCCTTTTCAGAAACAACCCCTTTTCTTTCATTCATTAACTGGTCAACAGCTTTTTTTCCGGTACCTGAAACAGATTGATAGGTAGAAACTACAATACGCTTTATCTTATATTTTTTATGCAGCGGATTTAATGCAACTACCATTTGAATGGTGGAGCAATTGGGGTTGGCAATAATTTTATCTGATGCGGTAAGTGCATCAGCATTTACTTCAGGCACTATTAGTTTTTTATCGGGGTGCATGCGCCATGCTGATGAGTTGTCAATAACCGTAGTGCCTGCTGCCGCAAATTTTGGAGCCCACTCTAATGACATGGTTCCGCCAGCAGAAAACAATGCAACATTTGCTTTGGCTGCAACACCATCGTTGCAATTTACAACGGTATATTTTTTTCCTTTAAACTCAATTTCTTTTCCTGCCGATTTATCTGAGGCAACAGGAATTAATTCCAAAACCGGGAAATTTCTTTCCTCCAAAACTTTTAACATCATGCTGCCTACTAACCCTGTGGCACCTACTACTGCTACTTTCATGGTACAAATAATGAATGGTTGCGTCTCTAAAATTTGGACTGCAAATTAACCGGGACTAAAAATAAATTAAGGAATAAAAATACTTTTACGAACGGGCGAAGGTAACAACACAACAGAAACAGAAAAAGTCGTTTTTTGATACCTCTTAAAATTCAGCAGAAGAGAACGTGCTCACTGGCTTTTCGGGCTAACAAGTTCTAAGCTGAACCATTACCGGGTAAAAAACCAAATTACAGAAACATAAGGTAAAGAAAGGGCAACAGCCGTTATAAAATATACAAATGCTTTTTTACGGTCTTTTTTACGGCAAGCTGCATCGGTAACATCATCTAAATTGCCCGGCTCCTTAAAGTTATGTAAACTGAATATGGCAAACAAAATGCAAAATCTTGTTTTTATTTCAAGCAGAATTATAACAGTTGATAACACTGCAAGAAACAAACCCACATACAAAACCGGACCGTTAAAAAAATGAACTAAAATGGTAAGAGCAACGGAGGGTATTAGCGCAAACAACAATAGCTTTTGCCTGATGGCAACTTCTCTTTCGCCAATGTTGCAAACGCCTGCCTGATAACTGTCTTTGGTGCTATTCATTATTACTAAACTTCCTTACAACAATAAACCATCTGCTTTGTTTGCGCAATTCTCAAATAACATTCACCTATAAAACTTTAGTTTATTTTTACGCCACTTTACTCACTAAAATGTCCTTTACGCCACTTAAAGCCATATCGCCTGTTGACGGGCGGTACCATAAACAAACCGAAGCGCTTCAAAATTATTTTTCTGAATACGCACTTATAAAAGCGCGCGTGCATGTTGAGGTTGAATATCTAATTGCCCTTTCTCAATTTAACATCCCACAAATAAATCCATTAACAGAAGTTCAGAAAAATTCTTTACGCAAAGCTGTTACTGCCTTTAATGAGGTGGATGCACAGAAAATAAAAGACAGTGAAAAAATAACCAACCATGATGTTAAGGCTGTTGAATATTTTGTAAAAGAAAAATTTGATGCGGTGGGGCTTTCTGCCATAAAAGAATTTGTACACTTTGGGCTTACCTCACAGGACATTAATAACACTGCTATTCCATTGCTTACAAAAAGTGCATTAAACGAAACAATATTTCCTGCACTGCAAAATATAACTGCAAAACTTGAGTCGTTATCAAGTGAGTGGAAAGATATTGCCATGCTTGCATTTACACATGGACAGCCTGCATCACCCACAAAGCTAGGAAAAGAAATAAAAGTTTTTTGTTACCGCCTGCAACAACAAATAGATGACGCAAAGCAAATAAAACACTCTGCCAAGTTTGGTGGTGCCACCGGTAACTTTAATGCCCACCATGTTGCATATCCTAAACACGATTGGATAAAATTTGCAAATGAATTTGTTTCTCAGTTGGGATTAAGCCGCTCTGCTTTTACAACACAAATTGATAACTATGATTATGCTGCTGCGTTGTTTGATAATTTCAAAAGAATAAACACCATATTGCTTGACCTTTGCCGAGATGTGTGGACATACATCAGCATGAATTATTTTACGCAAACAGTCACAAAAAATGAGGTGGGCTCATCAGCCATGCCACATAAAGTAAACCCTATTGATTTTGAAAATGCCGAAGGAAATTTAGGAATTGCCAATGCATTGTTTGAGCATTTATCTGCAAAACTTCCCATATCCCGATTACAAAGGGATTTAACCGACTCAACCGTTTTAAGAAACATTGGTGTACCGTTTGCACATACGCTCATTGCATTAAAATCTTTAGAAAAAGGATTGAGTAAAATAAAAGTTAATGAGGTATGTATTGAAAAAGATTTGAGCGACAACATAGCTGTTGTTGCGGAAGCTATCCAAACAATTTTAAGGCGCGAAAATTACCCCAACCCTTACGAGGCACTAAAGGAACTCACCCGTACAGGAGAAAAAATTACTCTTGAAAAAATTCATGCCTTCATTTATACTTTAAAAATTAATGAGCATGTTCGTGCCGAACTGCTTACTATTACACCTTTAAATTATACAGGTATCAATTAAATTAAACCTCAAATATATTATACAATGAAAAAAGTACTATCAATTATTGCAATTGCATTATTTATTTGCACAGTTACTATTGCACAAAAACTCACACAAGGAAAAATTGTCTATAGTATTGAATGGGAATCACCCGAAATAAATGAGGAGATGAAAGCCATGCTGCCAACAGAAGGAGTGGTTTATTTTAAAGACAAAAACAGTCGGATGGAAATGAGCATGGGAATGATGGGCGATAATGTTACCATTTCTGACGGAAAAAAGAATGAAACCATCAGCTACATGAACATGATGGGAAACAAAATGGGAATTAAAAGCACAGCAGCCGATATAGAAAAAATGCGTGGCAGCGAAAAACCAAAAATTACCAAAACATCAGAGATTAAAACAATTGCCGGATATAAATGTAACCAGGCAATATTGGAAACTAAAGGACAAAAATTTGAAATGTGGTACACTAAAGATATTGCAGCAGCCAATAGTATTTCTAATTCTTACGAAGGAATTGACGGTTTTTTAATGCAGTTTACAATGGACCAAAAAGGTATGTTTATGAAAATGACCTGCAAAAGTGTTGAGCAGCAATCTATTGCCGATGATATGTTTACCCCGCTTACAGGTTACGAAATAATGACTGTTGATGAAATGCAGAAAAAATTTCAGCAGAAGAGCTCTGAAAACTAATCAGAAAAAAATCCCCTTCTATTCAACCATGCATTATCGCATGGTTTTTTTATTTCGCTCTTTTAATCCAAAACTCTGTATTCATTGCTCCAAATACCTTTGAGTGGTCTATAGTCTTTTTACGATGCTGCTTATCTATAATCTCCGGTTTGACACCAACCATTGCAAACAGATACTATCGGTGCTCTTTGTTTATTTTCAACTTGAAAACATAGGAGCCTGCTTTAAACTCACTAAGCAGCATTGCTCTTTTGGCTTGTTAAAATCATGAATGGTGTGGCTTTTAAATTCCCACCTCTCCTTCTTAAAATAGTACGTTTCTTTTTTTGCACCAATAAATAAAGACTTTTCTAATTCCAAAAAGACATCTTTTATATCATTGTCAGAGAGGCTATATTTTGGGGAATTACAATCGTTCATACAATTAAATGGACCGCTCATACAATTTTTTTTACCACTTGAATCTAATGTTGTTACTTTTAGGGTTTAAACACTTTTATGACAGCCTTAATTGTTGATGATGAGAAGCCTAATCGAGAAGGGCTTCGGTTATTGCTCGAAGAATTTTGTCCTGATATTTTGAGTATAGCCGATGCTGGATCTGCAAAAAGTGCCCGAGAATTATTTAATGCCTCTTCTTTTGATATTTTGTTTATTGACATAAATATGCCTAACGAAAATGGCTTTGAGTTTTTAAATTCTATAAAAGGAAATTTCGCTGTAGTATTTGTTACTGCTTATTCTGATTTTGCAATGCGTGCCATCAAGTCAAATGCTGTTGATTATCTGCTTAAACCTATTAACACCGATGAGTTGGTTGCTGCAGTTGAACGCTGTAAAGAACGGCTTGAAAAAAATTTCTTGCAGGTAAAAAGAATTTATAACGAGTCCATTTCCAATTTTGAAAAAACATATTCGTCTGGCACCTTCCCTGATAAAATTACATTGTCTCATATGCAAGGATTCAACATTATTTCAACCAATGATATAATATGCATACAAGCCGATGGCAATTATTCGGTTCTGTATTTGGAAGGACAAAAAAAACTAATGGTAACGCGCAAAATAGGGGAGTTTGAATTTTTGCTCGACCCCAAAATGTTTTTACGTTCACATAAATCATCTATCATCAATTTACTTTGTGTAAAAGAATACAGTAGTAATGAGGGGCATAATGTTTTGATGAAAAACGGAATGAACGTGCAGGTATCAAGACGCAAGCTCGATGATTTTATGGCAGCTATTGATACATTGTCAAAACGCATTTGATAATGACAACGTTATTCTCCCGTTTTTTTTTCAGTTTAATTATTTTTACTTGTAATGCTTTTGCGCAAAGTTTTCCATCGCGCCATTTTGATGTTGATGATGGTTTAACAAGCAACACTGTTTATGATTGTGAGCAAGATAACCGTGGTTTTATGTGGTTTGCCACATCGGCTGGCGTTTGCCGTTTTGATGGCAAACACTTTAAACGATACACCATTGATGATGGATTAAGTGATAACGAAGTTTTAAAAATTATTAAAGACTCAAAGGGCAGGCTATGGTTGTTTGGGTTTAATTCAAGCGTTGTTGTTATTTCCGGAGATTCCATAATGAACGAATCTTCTCATCCTATTCTTAAACAGTTACGCAAAGGATTTTTTTACAATAACTTTTTTGAAAACAAGGCTGGAGAAATCTTCCTGAATAACGCCAGAAATTTTTCCGCTAAGGTTTCATTTCCTGATTCATTGATAGAATTACCCATAAAAGAGAGTATTATTTTTAAAACCAAATACGGATATGCCAGAAAGTTTATAAAGGGTGAAAAAGATATAAAACCGGTTATGGCTATTGATTCTTTTTTAATGCGAAATCCGGCAAGCAAGGTTTTTTATTATAAGGACTCCCTCTTGTTTTTCTTTACTCAGGATCACTTATACCAGCTTAACCAATCAGCAAAAATTTCAAATATAAATTTACCCCTTCATTACTTAAAAAATGCACTGGAGGTTTATTGCGATACTGAATTAAATTTATGGCTTACCACTTATAACAACGGTGTTTATAAATTTAGTTTTAATAACGGTCAATACAATTATGCAGGAAGTTTTTTTAACAACGAAAACATTACCTCCACATTTGTTGACAATGAAAAAAATGTATGGTTCACCACTCATGGCAATGGTGTTTACATGTTGCCGTTTTACTTCAGGTCTGTATTAACATATTCTTCTGCCAATGGGTTAAGCGCAAATGAAGCTTATGCCGTATACCCCGATAAACAAAATAGATTATGGGTTGGATATAGAAACGGCATTATTGACATAATTGAAAACGGTGATATTAGAAGAATTAATCTTACCGTTGATTTAAAAACTATTGGTAGAATTAATCAAATTCTTTATCATCCGTCTGATGCCATTTTAATGGCATCAGATATCGGTCTTTTTTTATTGCCCATCAACAAAACAGAAGGTGATATTTTTCGGTTTCGGTTTTTTAATAATGATAAAAGACCGGTATCCATCCATAATGTCTGCATAAAAGATATTGAACTTACTCCGGATTCAACAATAAGATTATCGTGTTCCGAAAGCATTCATGAACTATCATACTCAGATATATTAAATCATAAAAGAGAAATTGGCCGCTTGCCTTTTCCTAATAGGCGGTTTTATTCCGTATGCAATAACCCTAATGGAGGATTTTGGTTTAGTGATGCTGGTGGTTTAAAAAAATTTGAAAATGGAAACACGCAGGATTTAAGTAGCAATCATCCATTGCTAAAAAAAAGAATTGTGGATATGTGCCTGTATCAATCTAAACTTTTGCTATCTATAGAAGGATATGGTTTGATGATTTTGGAGAACGATAAACCAATTGCCCACATCAGCGAAAAAGAAGGGTTGCTTTCCAACCACTGCGGAAAAATATTTTCAGACGGGAAATATGCTTGGGTTTGCAGCACTCTTGGATTAAGTTTAATTGACTTATCTAAAGAAAATAATTTTGTAAAAGAAAATATTTCTGTAGCTGACGGACTTTCATCTGGCCAGGTAAATAACGTGTATGTTGCCAACGGAAAAATTTATGCTGCCACTCAAAAGGGTGTGAGCATTTTAACCATGAGCGAGTTGAAACCAAAAAACAACTTGCTGCCAAATACATTTATTACAAAAGCATCATGGGGCGAAAAAAATTTACTGGGTTTATCAAATCCTGAAATTGAATATGAAAAAGGAAGTATTGTATTTTCCTTTGTTGCTCCGCAATTTACCTTTCCCGAAAATGTTATTTATCAATACCGGCTCAACGAAAATGCATGGAGTGAAACAAAAAACACCTCGGTTGAATTTAATTCACTGCAACCGGATAAATATACATTCAGCATTCGTTCCCGAAGTGCCTCGTTTAAATGGAGTAATACGGCTTCTTTTAAATTTAAAATACCTCAACCCTTTTACATGGCTTGGTGGTTTTATGCCGCTATAATTTTGTTGGTAATAGCAGTGCTCACATTCGTCTACCGGAGCCGCTTAAAGCGATTGAAAAAAGAACAACAGGTAAAAATTTTATACGAACAACAAATCAATCGATTTAAAATTCAGGCATTGCAGGCAATGATGAACCCTCATTTTGTTTTCAACTCGTTAAATGCAATACAGCAACAGGTCAATTTAGGCAATACAGATAAAGCGCGAACATACCTATCACGCTTTGCACAACTGTTGCGAATGAACCTGCAAACCGTAAACAGCGATTTTGTTCCGCTTGACGAAGAATTAGAGCGAATAAAACTCTATCTGGAAACAGAAAAAATAAGACTTGAAGAAAAACTGAGTTACAATATTTCAAAAGCGAAAAGGTTCCTGATGATATTTTGATTCCATCAATGATTATCCAACCATTTGTAGAAAACAGTATCTGGCATGGTATAATGCCTTCAGAAAAAAACGGTACAGTAAAAATTTCTATTGATAAAAAATCAGAACAACTGATTATTGAAATTGAGGATGACGGAATAGGATTGGAAGCTTCAAAGGCAAAACGCAAGAGTGATGCAAAAAGTGAGCACTATGGAATCAAACTGATAAACGATCGGCTTAAAACCATCAGCGAAAATTTGAAACAAGATTGTAGTGTGGAATTATTAGACAAAACTAATACAAACTTTTCGGGAACTATTGTTAAAATAAAACTCCCGTTTTTGCTGGATGAATAATTGGAAAGAATCTAAGTTCTTATTCTTACTGCCTGACAGCAAAATTATTTTTTGATTTACCTAAGAAAGTAAATCTATCATCGTTTCTTTTTAAAAAAACGTTTATACAGTTTATTGTACCGTACATACACTGCTTTTATCCGCTCTGATAAAAATGAGTTTTTTCGAAAAAAAGCAAAATACTTTTAACACGATAAATGTATTAACCAATTAATATTTCATCGGTATGAAAAACTATTTTACAAAACACATTTTAGCAATTTTATTGTTTGCGGCATTTCAGGCAGCTGCACAAGACATTATTAAAGGCAATGAAGGAATGTACCCTTCATTTGTTTCTTACAAATCAAACCAACCTGCATTTAACCGCGAACGTATTTCAGTAAAAAATACTGACGGAAAAACGCTTGTTACAAGCGATGTCAAAGTTACTTCTGAAAGTAAAGATGAGCAGGGAATTACACACACACGTTACCTGCAAAGTTTCAACGGAATTCCGGTTGAACATGCCATGTGGGTAGTTCATTCAAAGCAGGGGAAAATTTATTCGCAAAATGGTAAGTTAGTTAAAACATTTCCAACAAAATTATCATCAACTCCATCACTTGAACCAAAAGAAGCATTGAAGAAAGCTTTGATGTATGTTAATGCAAAACACTACAAATGGGAATATATCGAAGAGGAAGCATTTATTAAACGTGAAAAAAATGATGTTGCAGCAACCTTTTACCCGAAAGAAGAACTGGTGTATTACAGCGGTGAGAGCGATGTGGTTCCTTCGAAAATTCGGCTGGCATATAAGTTTGATATTTATGCAAAAGAACCTTTGAGCAGGAAATATGTGTTTGTTGATGCTTTAAACGGTGAAATACTTGGCTCGCGCGAACTCATTCACGAAACAAATGCTAATGGAACTGCTGTAACTGCATACAGCGGAACACAAAATATTGTTTCGGATTTTACCGGAGCTACCTATCGATTAAGAGAAACAAATCGCGGTACTGGTAATGGTGTAATTAATACTTATAATCTGCTTACAGGAACTAACTATGGTGCAGCCGTTGATTTCACTGATGCTGATAATAACTGGAATAATGTGAATGCACAAAAGGATGAATACGCAACCGATGCGCATTGGGGAACAGAAATGACTTATGATTATTTTCTAACCCAACACAATCGTAACAGCTATGATGGAGCAGGTGCACCACTGAATAGTTATGTGCATTATGATGTAAATTATTTTAATGCCTTTTGGGACGGAACCCGCATGACCTACGGTGATGGGAGTTCTGTGAATAGCTTTAAACCGCTTACTTCGCTTGACGTTTGCGGACATGAGATAACACATGGTGTTACCAATTTTACATCCAACCTTACTTATTCCTATGAGAGTGGGGCATTAAATGAAGGCTTCAGCGATATTTTTGGAACAGCCATAGAGGCTTATGCACGTCCTGCGAATTACGACTGGCTAATTGGCGCTGATTTTTTTACTATCCGTAGTATGAGCAATCCGAATGCATATGGTGATCCCGATACTTATTTTGGAACAAATTGGTACTACGGCTCAGGTGACAACGGAGGTGTACACACCAACAGCGGTGTGCTTAACTATTGGTTTTACCTGTTGGTGAATGGAGGCAGCGGAACCAACGACCACGGCACACCTTTTAATGTTACAGGAATTGGAATGACCAGCGCTGCACAAATAGCGTACAAGTTAAATACCTTTTACCTGGTAAGTTCTTCAACTTATGCTGATGCAAGAACGTTGGGCATACAAGCTGCCGTTGATATTTTTGGTTCGCTAAGTAATGAAGCAACGCAAACTGCCAATGCATGGGATGCAGTTGGTTTATATGCCGCCACTTGTGGTTCGCTTGTCAATCTTTCCTCATCAGGAATTACAGAAACAACTGCTGATGTAGCCTGGGATGCAATGCCCGGAGCAACATATTATTTAGTTCAATACAAAGCCGCAGCATCGGGAGCATGGATAACTTCAGGCATTTCCTATACCAATAGCCACACTATTATAGGATTATCAGCATCTACATTATATGACTGGAGAGTAAGAGCAAGTTGCGCATCTATATATTCTGCTGCGCAATTTACATCGGGCGATCCTGAATGCAATCCTCCAACTACGCTGGAGGTTTCAATTGACGGAACTACAGCATTTCTGGAATGGGCTCCGACAAATTATGCCAGTGTTTACCATGTCCAATATAAAGAAGCAACCAGTGGTACATGGCTCGATGGTGGTTGGGTTACTGGCGTCACACAAACACTTTCAGGATTAAATATGAACACGCTCTACGACTGGAGTGTTGAAACAGGTTGCAGTTTTGATACCAGTGATGCCGCCTATTCAACTTTCACTACCAACATACCTTCATGTGGTGCGCCAACAGGACTTTCTGTTGCCTACACCTCCGGATTAACCACAACAATGAGTTGGAACACTGTTGCCGGTGCAGTTAGTTATCGAGTACAAATTAAGTGGCAATGGGGTGATTGGTCATTTCCGACAATTGATTCAATTATGACAGGCAACTCATTTACTGTTGTCGGTTTTATGTCGGGTATGACGCTGGACTGGCGAGTGCGTGCAATTTGCAGCGGTAACCAAAGTGTACATGCCTATTCAACATTGTCCACTCCATGCCCTGATCCGTCAGGTTTAACTGCAAGTTCAATAACCGGCAATAGTGCCGTGCTTACATGGTCATCGGGTGGAGCCAATTCTCCGTTTGGTTATGATGTGGATTACAAATTGTCAACTTCGGGTACATGGATACACTCGGCTTATGTAGGTACAGTAACTCATACGTTAAATGGTTTGGTGCAGGGAAAAATTTATGATGCACGTGTGCGGCAGGAATGTTACAGTTTTGACAGCTACTACATTCAAACGCAATTCACAACACCATGTTCAATTGTACCGAATCCATCGGCAACGGAACTAAAAAAAACATCGGCAAAAATTACATGGGCTTCAACCGGAGCGGCAACTTATGCCTTGCAATACAAAACAGCAGCATCGTCAACCTGGATAACTATTTCAGGAATCACAGCCAATTTTCGCGTCCTGACAGGATTATCTGCATCAACAACTTATAATTTCCGGGTAAGCGCAACCTGTACAGCTGGAGGAACTACCGCTTACAGTTCTTCAGCATCTTTTGCAACCTATTGTAATTCTTACGGAAATAACTCTCAGGAATGGATTGATTATTTCTCACTCGGTACCATATCCCGCACATCGGGTGCTGAAGCAGGCGGATACGTGCATACAGGATTGTCAACAAATCTTCTGATTGGTTCTTCCGGAAATTCGGGATTAATTAGTGCCGGGTTTTCATCTACAACACGAACTGAGATTTTTGCTATTTACATTGACCTTAACCGGAACGGAGTTTACACCGATGCCGGAGAACGTGTTTCAGGCCCTACAACTTTTACATCAACAGGAAATATTGCATTTAGCATTGCTATTCCGTCCGGTTCATTGGCAGGCATTACAAGCATGCGGGTTGTAATGGTAAGAAACGGTGCAGCATCAATGGCTCCATGTTTGATAAATAAGCGAGGAGAGATAGAAGATTACTTTGTAAACCTTACCACTACATCTTTCAATGCTAAACTTGAAGAAGATAATTCGATTAGAGAATCTGGGTCATTTTACAAAGTAATTCCTAATCCTTCATCTGGAATATTTAAAGTTGAATGTGCAGATTGCAATTCAATCAGCAGTTACGAAATCATAAGCATTAGCGGAGCAATTCTCGGTAAGAAAACTATTGATACAAAAAATGAATTACTGATTGACATATCAAATTATGCGCAGGGAGTTTATTTCCTTAAAATAAATGATACAATAGGAAACATGCAGATGTTGAAAATAGTAAAGAATTAAACCGCAAATTATATTAATTTTAAAAACGTAAGGTGATGTTGCCTTACGTTTTTTTCAATTTAAAAAACTATAAATTTGATTGTCAAAATCCAATTTAGGCATAAATAAAAATGAGAAAAAATCTTCTGCTCCTTATTACAAGTATAATACAACAAGCCTCCTTTGCGCAATCTCCTTTTTTTGATTGGGCTAATCACATGGAAGGATTCGGAAAATTTTCACCTTATGCGATAGAAACCGATGCACTTGGAAATATTTACACGTGTGGATTATTTTCTGATAGCGCTGATTTTAATCCAGGCGTAGGTAGTTTTGTTTTAAGTACAGCAGGTTTATTGGATATAAATGGTTTTATAACCAAACATGATGCCTCCGGAAATTTTATTTGGGCAAAGCAAATAAAAGGAGTTTCTGCATCAGCAGCCATTACGCATATTAATATCAACCCCACAGGAGATATTTTTTTAACCGGAAATTTTAATGGCTCCAAAGATTTTGACCCCGGTGCAAATGTGTTTAATCTTACCTCAACGGGTAATGATGTGTTTATTTTAAAACTTGATGCTGTGGGCAATTTTGTGTGGGCAAAGGTGCTAAACTCAAATTACGAGTGTAATGCAAGCAGGATTGTAACCGATGCTGTGGGAAATATTTTTGTATCAGGTTATTTTACGGGAATAACCGATTTTGACCCAGGTGCGGGCATAAGTAATTTTACTTCAACTACGCTAACTTATATGGATGCGTATGTTTTAAAATTAGATGCATCAGGAAATTATTTGTGGGTTAAAACATTTGGCGGAATAGCCGATGATTTTATTTATGGAATGTGCGTGAATACTCAAGGCGATGTTTTTGTGTCAGGATTATTTACTGATGCGGTAGATTTTGACCCGGGTGCAGGAGTGTATAATATTTCAGCTTTTAATACTTTTTACAGCGATGCCTTTGTAATGCGGCTAAGCAATGCGGGAAATTTTGTTTGGGCCAAAACTATTGGCAACAGCTTTAACGACTATAGCTCTGATTTAGAAATTGACAATGCTGGTAATCTTTATATATCTGGTAATTATTGGGGTACTGTTGACTTTGACCCAGGTGCTGCCCAATATTTTTTAAGCGGGGGCACATCGTATGTTTTAAGGTTAGATTCATTGGGAGGATTTGCCTGGGCAACAAGTTTTAATGCCGACATTAAATCAATTACCATTGATAATTTATCAGACGTTTATGCAACCGGAAGTTTTTCAGGATCAGTTGATTTTGACCCAGGTGTTGGAACAAATTTTTTAACAAGCATCACAACACAGGATATGTTTATTCTTAGCCTGAACACTTTTGGCAACTACAAGTGGGCTGAAAAAATTTACGGAACCTCAACTTTGTATGGGCATGATATTACTACCGACAACCTAAACAAAGTTTTGACTGTTGGCAAATTTGATGGCACAATTGATTTTGATTTTGGCACCGGAGTTTACAATCTTACCGGTACAGTGGATGGCTTTATTCATAAACTGCACACGGAAGGCACTACATATCTAACGGAACAACATCCTGATAAATTCAACATTACCTTATTTCCAAACCCTGCCTCTAACAATATACGAATACACTTCCCCATTAATTTTGCTTTAAAATCTTTAACAATAATAAGTAAAGAAGGGGCAGTACTTGAAAAGAGAAATATTGATTCAACTAAAGAATTGCTTCTTGATATATCAAGTTATGCGCAGGGAATTTATTTCCTGATGATAAATGATATCGCGGGTAATGTGCAATGGCTAAAAATTGCAAAGAAGTAAATCCTCCGTTTGCTTATACCTTCATGGATTGTTTTAAAGTATTATTTTTTATCGCTTTTGTGGGCAGCGGAACCAGTCAAATAATCTATTAAAACCACTAACGGTTGCCTTTAACTTAAAATATTAATGGTTATGATAATCGCTGGGTGGTTATCTGAACGTTTTCCCGATTTATTGCGATTATAACTTTCGCCTCTTCAATTTAAAACCTGTAAGTATATATTTACCAACCTGAACATCAAGTTAACCCAATTTGATTTAAGTTGTTTACATCAATAATATATTTGCCCCGTACTTAAAATCAAATATTTAAAACTATGAAGAGAAGTTATGTAATAATTGGAGTGCTTGTAATATTGACATTTTTGCTTTACCGCTTTTTTGTTGGCACACAAAACAATGTAGTTACCAAAGACGAAAACGTAAAAGGCAAATGGGCGCAAGTAGAAAATCAGTACCAGCAACGGCTGGATCTGATTCCAAATTTAGTTGCTACGGTTAAAGGGGTTGCAGAGTTTGAGCAATCTACCTTAACCAAAGTAATTGAAGCCCGCGCCAGCGCAACACAAATAAAAGTTGATGCCAATAGCCTTACACCAGAGAACATTAAAAAATTTCAGGCTGCACAAGGCGAGTTAAGCGCTGCACTTGGAAGATTGATGGTAGTGAGTGAGCAATATCCTCAGTTAAAAGCAAACCAAAATTTTTTAGAACTTCAGGCAACTTTAGAAGGAACTGAAAGAAGAATTGCTGTTGCTCGAAAAGACTTTAATGAAGCAGTACAAGACCACAATACCTACATACGCAAGTTCCCTACAAGCTTACTCGCAGGTATGTATGGCGCAAGCCCTAAAGGGTTTTTTGAAGCTGATGCAGGCGCTAACAAGGCACCCAAAGTGGAGTTTTAATCTTTTAAAGTTATTTGTGAAATAACAAACTACTGCATTAATCAGGCAGCAGTTTGTTTTTAAAACTATAAACATGGCACATGCAGCCGACTATTTTTCTGAAGAACAGCAACTAATGATAAAGGCTGCCATTGTTCGTGCAGAGCGTGCCACATCCGGAGAGATTCGTGTGTGTATAGATGCCCATGTGCTGGACGATGCATTTAACCGTGCGGTGTTTTGGTTTGAAAAATTGGGCATGCAGCATACTAAAGAAAGAAATGGTGTTTTAATTTTTATAGCAGCTGAGGATCATAAGTTCTCGGTAATTGGTGATTATGGTATTCACGAAAAAGTGACTCAGCAGTTTTGGGATAACTTAGTAAGTGAAATGAAATCATTTTTCTCTAAAAACGACTTAACAGGCGGACTCATCCATGCGATTGAACATTGTGGCAAAGCACTGGCAGTTTATTTCCCTTATCATAAAAATGATATTGATGAATTACTCAATGAAATGATTTTTGGAGACAGATAGTATGAAAGGAAAAAAAATAATCCCTCTTTTCTTTTTGTTCTTTATTTTTTGCGGATGTTCCTTTGCTTTTGCGCAGGAACTACCGCCCAAACCCAACCCACCTAAATTAGTAAATGATTATGCAGGTGTTTTGTCAGTTGAGGAAAAAAATGTTTTAGAACAAAAATTAGTTGCATTTAACGACAGCACTTCTTCGCAAATTGCTGTGGTGCTTATGCAATCTACCGGTGAATATCCTGTAGATGATTATGCCATTGCCCTTTACCGAGATTGGGGCATTGGACAAAAGGATAAAGACAACGGTGTGGTTATACTCTGCGCAATGGCTGACAGGCGTGTGGCAATAATTACCGGCTATGGACTGGAAGGCGCTTTGCCCGATGCTGTTTGTAAGCGCATCATAGAACAAAATATTAAACCAGCCTTTAAGCAGAAGCAATATTTTAATGGATTAAACGAAGCGACCGATGTGGTAATAAAACGAGCTTCGGGAGAATATACAACCGATGAGGTGGGTGGGGATGAGTTTCCTGCCGGGGGTATTGTAGGTATTATTGGTGTTTTTCTTTTTATAATAGGCTTAAGTTTTTTTATTCAATACCATCGTGTTAAACGCTATGCTATTTTAAACGCTATTGATTTTTGGACGGCCTGGCAACTACTGTCTGCGGCAGACAGAAGAAACCAACGAAACTCAAGCGGTGGATGGTTTAGCAGCGGAGGAAGTGGAGGTGGCTGGAGTAGCGGTGGCGGCTTCGGTGGATTTGGAGGAGGCAGTACCGGTGGTGGTGGCGCTAGTGGGAGCTGGTAGTTTGTACCTTTTAAATCACCTTTAGAATATCCTCTGCATAATAGGTTGCAATTATGTCGGCACCTGCACGTTTTATGGAAGTAATAGCTTCTAAAAACGCAGCCTGTTCATTTACCCAGCCTCTTTGTGCCGCAGCTTTTATCATGGAATATTCTCCGCTAACATGGTATGCACTAACGGGAACATTAACCGCATTTTTTACTTCACGAATAATATCTAAATAATGTATGGCAGGTTTTACCATCACAATATCCGCGCCTTCTTCTACATCGGCCATAACTTCACGCATAGCTTCAATACGATTGTGATAATCCATCTGGTAAGTTTTTTTATCACCAAAACCGGGAGCGCTATCCAATGCATCTCTGAACGGGCCATAGAAACAAGAAGCATATTTGGCGCTGTAACTCATAATAGATGTTTTGTCAAAATCATTTTGTTCAAGTGAGGCTCTTATGGCACCTATTCTGCCGTCCATCATATCGCTTGGCGCTATACAATCGGCACCGGCTTGCGCATGGCTTACAGCCATCTTTGCCAGAACATTTATAGTCACATCATTTACAATTGTTTCTCCTTCCACAATTCCATCGTGTCCGTATATAGAAAACGGATCAAGCGCTACATCAGTCATAACATACATGTTTGGCACCGCGCTTTTTATTGTACGTATGCTGCGCTGCATTAAGCCATCTGCATTCAGCGCTTCTGTTCCAGGATTATCCTTCAACTCATCCTTACATTTAATAAAAAGCAAAACTGATTTTATTCCAAGTTTATATAAATGCTCTGTGTGTTTTACCGCTACATCTAAGCTCATTCGATAATAATCAGGCAGCGAAGAAATTTCTTCTTTAATATTTTCTCCTTCCACAATAAAAAGTGGTGCAATAAAATCATCAGCCGACAATTTTGTTTCGCGAACCAATGAACGTATGGATGGGTTACTTCTTAATATTCTGTTTCTTTTCATAGAAGATATGCTGTTTAATTATATCCATGCTGTTGGTTTTAGAGCCAACAGCATTTTTTCTTCATCACTTCCTGCTTCTGGTTGGTAGTTGTATTTCCATTGGGCACGAGGGGGTAAACTCATTAATATAGATTCTGCTCTGCCGTTTGTTTTTAACCCAAACAATGTTCCCCTGTCATGCACTAAATTAAATTCTGCATAGCGTCCCCGTCTTAATTCTTGCCAGTTTACTTCTTTTTGTGTGTAGGCAATATTTTTTCTTCGTTCAACTATAGGCAGGTAGCAATCCAAAAAACAATTTCCATTTTGTTGTTGAAATGAAAACCATTTCCCCCAACTCATTTTTTCATCTGGCCTTATATAATCGTAAAACACCCCACCAATACCCCGCATTTCATTATTACGATGATGGTTTACAAAATACTCATCACACTGCTTTTTAAATTTCGGGTAAAAAGATGGGCCAAATTTATCGTGCACCTTTTTTAATACGCTGTGAAAATGTTTTGCATCCTCTTCAAATAAATAATTAGGAGTAAGGTCTGTACCTCCACCAAACCAGCAGTCAATTATATTTTCACGTCCATCATATAACTCGAAATAACGCCAGTTGGCATGAACAGTTGGCACATAAGGATTAAGCGGGTGAATAACTAAACTCAATCCGCATGCAAACCACTTTTCGCCATTAATCTTCAATTGGCTTTTCATCGCTTCTGTAACATCGCCAAAAACAACAGATGTGTTTACTCCTCCTTTTTCAAAAACATTTCCATCGGCAATAACGCGTGTAATTCCTCCACCTCCTTCTTGTCTTTGCCAATTGTCGGTTATAAACTTTGCATTGCCATCAGTTTTTTCCAATGCATTACAAATTTCAATTTGCAATTGATGAATGTAATTAATCCATAACTGTTTGTTTGAAATTTGTTTTTTAGATGATGCGGCTGTCTCCATTAATTTTTTTTAGCTGTTGACGCCAAATTCTTTTACCGCATCTACAAAAGCTTTTGCATGGCTAACAGGCACATGTGGTAAAATACCATGACCAAGATTCGCAATGTAATGATGCTTGCCAAATGCAGCCATCATTTTTTTTACTTCATTTCTTATTTCAGGAATAGGGGATAAAAGTTTTGAAGGATCGAAATTCCCTTGCAGTGTAATATTATTTCCTGCAAGTTGCCTTGCAAATTTTGGTTCAATGCACCAGTCAACACCAAGTGCCGATGCTTTGATTTTACTCATCTCCTCCAATCCATACCATGCGCCTTTCGCAAAAACTATTACGGGAGCCTTAGCCGAAACTCTTTCTGAAATTTGTTTAATGTATGGCAATGCCCATATTTTAAAATCATCAGCACTCAATACCCCTGCCCAACTATCAAACACCTGTACACAATCGGCACCACTTTCAATTTGCATTTCTAAATAACTGATGGTGGTATCGGTAATCATTTGCAAAAGTTTTTTTGCTGTATCCGGCTGCGAATAGCAAAATGCCTTTGCCTCTTCAAAACCCTTGCTGCCTTTGCCCTGTACCATATAACACAAAATTGTAAAAGGCGCACCGGCAAAACCAATTAACGGTACACGATTGTTAAGTTCCTTTTTTGTGAGTGATAAGGATGCCGCCATGTAATACAGCTTATCCTTTACATCAGGCACTGTAATTCTTTTTAAATCGTTTTCAGATTTTATAGGAGAAGGTAATAGCGGTCCTTTGTTTTCAACCATCTGCACTTCAAGCCCCATTGCTTCAGGCACCACCAAAATGTCGGAAAAAATAATGGCTGCATCAGTTCCAATTATATCTATTGGTTGCAATGTAATTTCACATGCAAGTTCTGGATTTTTTACACGCTCAAAAAAAGAATACTTATTTTTTAAGACCATGTATTCCGGCAAATATCTTCCAGCCTGACGCATCATCCACACCGGAACTCTCTCTGTGTGCTCACCATTGAGTACCTTAAGGAGCAAATTATTTTTTAATGCCTTTGCAGTACTCATTTATCTTGTTGATGTTTCGGTTATCATACTTGTTCTTTTTTAAATCGTTCAATCACTTTAGAAATCATTTCGTGTTGCGATGGTTTTTCACAAACAATAATTTCATTATTGTGATGCTTGATAATTTCTTTTGCAGTAGTGGCGCCAATAGCAAATGATACAACATCAGCATCAGGCTCATTTTCCATATAAAAACTCTCCGCTGCACTTGGGCTGAAAAATAATATGCCATGACATTTTTGTTTGACCTTTGCAGGCGTCAGCTTTGTTTCATATACTACAAACCTTTCTGCTTTTTTTCCTGTTAATGTAAGTGCATCAGAAACTTCGCCTAAAGAAATATTTCCGCAAAAGTGAATTACTTTTTTAAAATTTGATTTGGTTATTTGTTCTGCCAACTGTGCAGCGTTAGGCGCTTTTATCACAACATTTTTTGCGTCAAAAAAATTATAACTGTTTTGAAGCGTTATGCCATCAATACAAGCAACCTTTGCCGTTTTTAAATTTTTGGTAACATACTTTTGTGCTAAGTACAAAAAGCGCAATGCATTTACGCTGGTAAAAACAAAAAGCGTTTGATTATCGGTATTTTCAAAAACCTGTTTCGTTTTTTCTATTGTCTTGTTATCGTTTTTGCTTTCTACAGTAATAAACGGATGAAACGAAAAAAAAATTCCAACTTCATGTAATCTTTTGATTTCACTTTCAATCATAAATTTGGTTGAGAGTATGTTAATTTTTTCCATTTCAGTATCGGTTTAGTGAATTTAAAATTTTTTCTCCTCCGGCTCCAAGCATTTTTTGTGCGCACTCGGTTGCCAGTTTATCCACTTCAAAAATACTGCATTGTCCGCCACTATCAACTTTTACCGAACCATCAGGAGCAGTAATGTTGGCCTTGAGGCGAATGAGGTTTTCTGCATCAATTTCAGCAAGCGCACCTACAGGTAAAGAGCAGCCTGCGTTAAGTTTGTTAAGTAGCTGCCTTTCCAAGTGCGTACACACAGCAGTTTGCCAATGTGTAAACCTGTCGCAAAGCGATTTGGTTTTTTCATCGTTCTCCCTGCAAATAATTACAACTGCACCCTGTGCAGGGGCAGGCAACATCCAATTTAACTCCATTGCATTTTGTGGTAACAGGTTTAATCTTTCCAATCCTGCCTTGGCAAAAATGGCTCCTGCCCAGTTGCTCTGCTTTAGTTTTTGCAAACGTGTAGTTACGTTGCCTCTTATGTTATCTGTAGTGTGGTGTTTATATTTATACAACCACTGCGCCTTCCTGCGCATACTGCTTGTGGCAATTACACATACATCATTAAAATTATATGGTGCATTTCCCGGAACAAAAACATCATGCACATTTCCTCTTTCTAAAACTGCTGCAATGTGTAATCCTTTTGCTAAAACAGTTGGCACATCTTTGTAAGAATGTACGGCCACATCAATTTTATTTTGAAGCAAAGCAGCATCCAATGTTTTTGTAAATATTCCTTGTATGCCTAATTGATAAAGCGGAGTGGACAAATCAACATCGCCATCGCTTGAAATGGTTACAAGTTGTGATTCAATATCTTGATTAAAAATATGAGCTTGAACTTTTTGCGCCTGCCATAAAGCAAGTTTGCTCTCACGTGTGCCGATGCGCATTTCAAAAAATTATTAATTGCTCAGGGCATCATAATACTTGCCAAGTGTTTCTAAATACAAACAACCTTTGTCGTTACGATTGTTTATTCCAAGTGCTATGTGCTGCATATTCTTTTTAAGCAGGTGGTCTTTTTCCGTTTCATTTACATTGCCAACGGCACCTGTTTGCATTAAATGTCTTTCAAGCCGCATTGCGGTTTGTTTGTACTCTTTTATAAGTTTTCGGTTTGATGATTCATTAACCCATTCTTTAAATCTGGTAATGTGTTCAGTAATAATTTTTTGCGCTGCAGGCACTTCATCATTGCGCATTTGAAGCGATTGATCTTTTATAACGGAAATATCATCAATACTCAACAACGTTTTGTCCGAATGATTTTTGGAAAGTGGCTGCACATTGCGTGGCATACACATATCAATAATCAGTTGTTGTTTGCCTTCGGGCAAAATAGAATTAGTAACAATATAATCCAATGAAGCTGTAGCTGTGATAATGACATCAGCCTGATGCACCGCTTCATTAATTTTTTGAAACGGCAAAGCTTTGAATTTGTTTTCAGCAGCAAGTTTTTCAGCTTTTTCAAAAGTGCGGTTTAAAACTGTAACATGATTGCCCGTAAAATAATCGTTTAGATTTTTGCAAATACTTGACCCTATTTCTCCGGCACCTATTACAACAATTTGCAAAGGTCTTTTATTGAACAAGGTTTTTTTAATTTGCCTTACAGCAGCATAAGAGGTGCTAACGGTTCCGCTGCTCAGGAGAGTATTGGTGCGTACATCCTTAGCAGCAGCAAATGCATTGGCAACAATACGCTCTAACTTGTTTCCGGTTGCACCGGCTTCTTTCGCCAAACTAAAAGCTTGTTTAGCCTGCCCCATAATTTCGTAATCGCCAACTAACTGAGAATCTAATCCAGCAACTACATCAAACAAATGATTTATGGCTTGCCATCCATGCTTTATGTAAACGTCTTTGGTGAGTTCTTGTTGTATGTTCTGCTGGTGCGGATGAAAAATAGAAATGAGTTGATTGGCTGAATCTGCAATACCATAAATTTCGGTGCGGTTGCAGGTAGAAAGAATAAAAAATTCCTCGACACCATGGGGTTTTTGCGTTTTGTAGAAACGAGAACATTGATCTGCAGTTAAAGCGTATTTGCTACGCACATCCGAATCACTTTTTCTGTAATTGATTCCGGTAACAAAAAAGTTGTTTATCATAACAAATTCCTCTCTTAGAAAAGCCGGTGCGAAATTAAAATTGCATCAGCCTTAGTTAAACACTGTTTGTCAATTTTATGTAATAGTTTATAGTCCTTATAAAAAACGTAAGCCCGTTGTTAAACGGGCTCTATTGTTGAATCAACCACCTATTGTCCAACAATATCTGGTTTTAGTCCGCCTAAAATTCCAAGTAACTCGTTTTGATCAGCCTGTGCAACGCCAAGCGAAGTCATGGCATCAACCAAATCACCAACCAGAGCATTAAACTCTACTTCAGTAATGTTCAAGCCCTGATGCGCTTCAATCATTGTTTTTCCTTTGTACTGGCAGGGACCTGCTGCTGCTGCGCAAATTTGGTCAATAAGGTTGAGGCGCAATAACCGCGTGCGGTTTGCATCGGCAATGGTTGCGGCAAACCGGGCATTAATAACCGGATCGGCTACAACATTAGCAAGGAACTGGTCCGTAACGGCACTAATGGCATTAATGCTTCCTAGTCTTTCATACAAAGTAGAAGTGGGTGTAGGTGTTACAGTTTCATCATCGTCATCTTTTTGCACGATTGGAAACTAAGGGAGCCTATTAATAGCGTTCCAAGTAAAAATGCGGGAATTGATTTTTAAACATGGCTTACTTTTTTTGTGATTAATTAAAATATTTAATTGTCTGATATTCGGTATGCGTTCAGTAAGGAGTTCCATTGGGCTTTTATCCCGCTAATAGGGCACGATTTGCCTGATGATTGAAATGTTATTTCGGAGAGGTCAAGTGAATTATTAGATTCAAGTGTGCTTGCAATTTCAGAACTTGAAATTAAATCGCTGTAATATGTTATTCCAATAACATTGTTACCCGATGTAGCTGCCATAGCCGTAATTTTATTTTTAAGTTGCGCGGAGTTCGTTTTTAGCTGAGCGAGATTCTCATTAGTAAGTGCCTCATCAGTCTGATATGCAGCAAGAGTTACTGGCTTAACTTTTTCGGAGACGGATAACGTGCGCGTATTAGCATAAATGAAAAAGGCACCGTTAAGAACTAACACCGAGGCGAGCGCTATTTTAAATAGAATGTTAATGCGTTTCATTTTGATGACAGTTTTACATACACATACGGTAATATTTTGATGACGGATTTCTCTACCCTCATAATCTTCTTTCAGCCTGAGTTTGTTTAACTTACTTTTGGCGCCATCACATTATTTTATGTTGCAAAAAGATAGTACCGCCATTGTTTTAATGAACCTTGGTTCGCCCGACTCACCTGAACCTACTGATGTAAAAAAATATTTGCTTGAGTTTTTAATGGATGAGCGGGTGATTGATAAAGGAGAATTTTATCGTTCATTACTTGTAAAAGGAATTATAGTTCCTTTCAGGTATAAAAAGTCGGCACATGCTTACAATACTATATGGTGGGAAGAAGGCTCACCGCTTGTTATTATAACACAAAGGCAGCAACAAAAACTGAAAGAAAAATTTGGTGGCATGGTTGAGATTGCAATGCGTTATGGAAGCCTTACTCCTAAAAAAGCATTTGATATTATTTCAAAAAATAAAAACATTAAAAATGTAGTGATAGTGCCAATGTATCCACATTATGCCATGAGTAGTTTTGAAACCGCAGTGGTTCATGCGCAAAAGCAATACGTTGGCGGCAACTATGATTTTATGTTGCGTTTTGTAAAGCCATTTTACAATCACCCATCTTACATTGAAGCATTGGCAGATTCTATGCTGCCCTACCTCAACAGCAATTACGATAAAATACTATTCAGCTACCACGGCATTCCGCAGCGCCATATAGAAAAATGCGATGCAACAGGTAAGCATTGTTTTAAAGTTGCCGATTGCTGTGCCGTAAAAAGCATGGCGCATGATACGTGCTACCGCCATCAATGTTTTGAAACAACACGATTGGTAATAGAAAAATTAGGCATTGAAAAAAATAAATACGAAATATCGTTTCAATCGAGATTAGGGAAAGGATGGCTTACCCCATTTACAGATGTGGTATTGCAAGAAATGCCGCAAAAAGGAGTTAAAAATTTACTGGTGGTATGTCCTGCTTTTGTAAGCGATTGTTTGGAAACACTTGAGGAAATTGCTATGCGCGGTAAGGAAGATTTTATAAAAGCAGGAGGAGAAAATTATGAAATGATTGCCTGCATGAATGATAATGATAAGTGGATTGATGCGATTAGGGAGATAGCGGCACAATCTTAAAGTTATTTCTGCCCCGTTTTTTCTCTCCACTGCTCGTTAAAAGTTTTAGCAGCAGTTTCAGGCAGCACTCTTAAATTGTTCGCTGATTTTAAAAACAGGTTTTCAATAATCCGCTTTCGTGGCTTTATGCCTTTCATATTCATAAAATCTCTTTTAAGCATGGTTTTTCGCCACAGGTAATAAAACCATTTTTCGTTTGATGAGTATAATTTTCTTTTTATACCATCCGACCTGTTGTATAAAATTCCTTTCTTAAAATCAATATTAACCGGGCAAACATCTTCATAAGCGCCACACATAGTTGAAGCAAATGACAAATAATAATCGTCTTCAAACGCATTTATGTGCGGCAGCATCATTGAGGCTATTGGTCCACTGTAAAAATGATTGAATGGCTTACTGCCAACTGTTTCGTAAACGGGACATGCGTAATGGCAAGCTCCGCATTTGATGCAGCGCACCGCCTGCCTTTCATTTTCTTTAGTTATCACATCGCTCCTTCCGTTGTCTAACAACAAAACATAAAACTCCTCAGCGCTTTCGGGTTCATTTTCTTCACGTGATGAGCTTATAATTGAAATGCAATTAAAGTTTTCTTCGCCATTTTTAAACGTTGCCGTTAAAGGCAGCATTAAATCCAGGTCACTTATAGATGGTAAAATGGTGTCAACTGTTGCTAATACAATCTGAATTTTAGAATGGTTATTGAGCAATGAGTTTTTATTGTTTCCTGCAAGAACCACGCTACCGGTGTCTGCACAAATAAAAAGTGCATCGTTAATGCTTATTGATTCGGTGTGATGTTCCGTCAAAGATGCTTTTTCATTTTCAGCATAAGCATCATTAAAATTCAAATGAGGAAAATCTCCTTTTAGAATTGTTTCAGCTTCTTCCACCCCATCAACCAGAAAGCTATTGGAAAAATGAGCCGTTACCGCGCTCTGTTCGTACTGCAATAGATTTGAAGATGCCAATTTTGAAGCATGGTTTTTTTTTAGCCATTCGTTAAGCCCTGTTTCGCGGCATACATACATTGAATTATTAAAAACTTTTTTGCCAGTGTTTCTTTTAAGCACACTCTCAATTTCATCAAATGCCTGTTTAGCATCCAATGCCCATAGTACCTTGCCTTTATTTTTTATAACGTTTGCTTCAAATTCAATTAAATATTTATCAAGGCTTTCAATGGTTTTCCAACGAGTGTGGGCTGCCCGGTTGCGAGCTGTTTTTAAATCAGAAAATTGTTTAACCGCGTTGTTATATTTTTCAATATATCGCTTTTTCGAATCGTTAAAGCGAGAATGAAAATCACCATCAGTGATAACTTTTTTGGAAGTTTCTAAAAATGCAGCAATCCCTTCGGGCATAAGTTAAATGAATGCCGCAAAAATCAGGGATGGTGGAGAGAGAAAACAGCTAGCTGTCTTTTACTTGTTAACGAAATGAATGTGGATAATAGAGTAATGAGGTTAATGTGTAATCTCAGTACTTTAAAACCTTGGTCAGGAATCTTTTACCTTTTGTATCAGTTATTACAACAAAATAATATCCCTGTTTGAGGGTGGAAACATCAATGTGTTTTTGAAATAGCCTGTCATGTTCATACACAATGCGCCCGTACATATCTGAAATTCTTACGCTTTCAGCTATTGATTTGGATGGTAATATAAAGCCCAGAAACTTATTTGCCGGGTTAGGATACGCATCAAAAGACTCAATACCTGTAAGCACAGGTGTTACGCTGCTGGTTCTTACGTAAAAAACATTGTCGAATAAACTGTCAGTTTGTAAAACACCATTGGCAACCGGCCATACTACTACAATGTTACTGCCAGCTCTGAATGTTCCGGGATCAAACTGAAAGCCTGTATTTGTAAAAAACGTAGTGGAATCATTTGCCGCTATCGTTACCTGACTGGAAGTATAAAGTGTGTCTACTAGGGAAGAGTCTCCTATTATAAATACCACAATATTTCCTGCATACGATAGGGAATCGTTATTATAGAAGGTTATACCTATTTGCTGATAGGATTGTCCTTCATAAGCAGTATCAGGAAAGTTTATCAAATGTAATATGGAAATATCAGGAACAGTTCCCTGTGCATTTGCTTTGGGCGTTAAACAGAAACCCAATGAAAGAAATAAGCAGAATTTAAATACGAGTGTTTTCATTTGAGCTGTATTTTAATATTCATTTTTTAATGTAAAGAAGTGTCTGTTTTAAAGACGTATCAAATATACTTTTTGTTATTTGTACTGTAAAAAATATTTTTGATTTTTCTTACCCGCTTAAAATACCCAACTATGGACATTATCAACAACATTATTACCAACCTCAATAAAGAGGAAGTTCGATTTTTTAAACTTTACCTGAGCCGGATTGAAACAGAAGATGACCGCAAGGATGTTTTGTTTTTTGATTATGTGAGAAAACACGGAGAGCAGTACGATGACGATAAAATTTTTAAGCGCTTGTATAGCTCATCTGATAAAAATGCTTTTTACAGATTAAAGAACAGGCTCATGCGCGAGTTAAATAAAAGTATTACGCTCCAACATTTTGACAGTGAGGAGTTGGTGTATGTTTTCAGGTTGCTTGCTTTGGTAAAATTTTATATCAATAAAAACCAGGTAACCACTGCTCATCATTTTTTAAAAAAAGCTGAATCTAAAGCACAGCATATTGAAAGTTATGAGTTGCTTGATTTGATTTACGGGGAGTTTATAAAATTATCGAGGGAGATGGTGAGCATAAATCCGGTAACATATATTGAAAAGCGAAAAAGTAACACCGAAAAACTTACGCAGGTAAGGCAAATAGATGACATACTTGCGGCAGTTACTTATCGCCTAAAGGTTACACAAAACTACGGTGGTGGTAATAATCCTGTTTTAAAAACACTTGAAAAAACTATTTCGGAATTGCAGCACGATAAAAAATTACTTAAATCTCCGGTTGTTCGTTTCAGGGTTTATAATGCCATCAGCCAGGTGTTGCTGCAAAAACATCAATACAAAGTTTTAGAAGATTACCTGCTTAAAACATTTGCTGATTTTGAAAAGGAATCACTTTTCAACCGCAACAACCACGACACCAAACTGCAAATGCTTACTTACATTGTTAACTCGTTGTATAAAAATAATAAGCTAAAGGAATCACTAGAGTATGCGCAATTGTTAAATAAAAGCATGAAAGAGTTTGGCGGGCTGCTGTTTGATAAGTATTTGTTTTACTACTACAATTCGCTTGTAATTAATTACTCGCAGTTAGATAAAAACAAGGCGCTTGAAATAATAGATGAGCTGAGCGCGAACGAAAAAATAAAGAACAACTTTTTTTATCAGCAGTTTATTTGGATAAACCGCTTCTTGCTTTTGTTCGATTTAAAGGATTATCATAAAGCCGCAAGAAGTTTGACAAAACTCTATCTTTTAAAAGATTATAAAAACTACGATGAAACCATTCGTTATAAAATTGCTGTGGCAGATTTAATTACCCGCTATGAGTTGAGCGATTTTGAAACACTTGCATATAAAATAAAGCAAACAGCCAAAGATTTTAAGCATTTAAGTAACAGGAAAGATTTTGTGGATGAGAAAGAAATTATTGGTGTATTAAAACTCTTGTCTGTAGCATCAGAAAAAATGAATGTAAAATCAGTAATTAAAAAACTAATTGAATTTAAGAATAGAAACAAGAAAATAAAGAATGGAGATGAGAGTGGCATTATTCATTATAATAATTGGGTTGACGAAAAAATAAATCAACATAAATAAAATTTGAGCAGGTAAGAAAAATATAAAACAAATTTGGTGGTAATAGCCCATGCCCATACTTTTGGGGTCATAATAATAAAACACAGGTCTAATCATTTAAAAACAATCACAAATGAAAAACAAAATTTTACTCTTTGCGGGTTTGTTGTTTCTTCTTATTACAGGAGGAGCAAAAGCCCAAGTGCAGTGCCAGGCTTATTTTACTTACAATAATTTGCAAGGCAACTTGTATCAGTTTAATGATACATCATTTACATCCTCCGGCAACATTACCAGTTACAGTTGGACTTTCGGTAACGGGGGCACATCTACACTGGCCAATCCCAACTACCAATTCCAAAATGCTGGCTGGCAGCAGGTATGTTTAACAATTACCACCAGCACGGGCTGTACAAGCACTTATTGTGACTCCATAAATGTTGGCTGTAACATGGTTGCTACTATTGCTCAAACAGGGCAAAACTTATTATCGGCTGCAGTTACTGGTGGCACAGCGCCATACACTTATCAGTGGATTGGTAATGGAGCGGTGCTTTCCACTCAGCCTGTTCTCTCAGTTGCAAATACAGGTACCTACTGTGTTTATGTTACAGATGCAACAGGATGCGTAACCAATGCTTGTTATTTTTATCAGGGCGGAACATCAACTTGTAATGCAGCAATAGGTTATTACATGCCTCCCGGAACCAATGTTGTTTCTTTCTGGGATTCATCATCAACAAACATTGGTCAAATAGTAAGTTGGTTTTGGGATCTTGGTGATGGGTCTTTTCAAAATACCCCACAATTTCAACACACCTATGCTACCAATGGCGTTTATAATGTATGTCTTACCATACAAACCTCTACAGGATGCACAGATACTGCGTGCATAAACATTGTTATTAACACCTGTGGCATGACTGTAGATATTTTAGATACAATGGGCGTGTTCATGTCTTCCATTACAGGTGGTGTTGCACCATACACTTATTTATGGAGCAATGGATCTACAACATCACAAATAACTCCATCCGCTTCGGGCAACTATTGCGTTACCGTAACAGATGCTAATGGTTGTACTGCAACAGATTGCTACTTTTATAATCCACCTGCAACTGCTACTATTTGCGGGCAAATATTTATTGATAATAACGCAAATGGTGTTTATGATGCAGGTGATGTTATAGTAACAACCGGTTCTGTTTGGGGATGGGGTAGCGGCTTCCAGTTTTCTGCACAAATTGATTCTTCTGGAATGTATTCAACCAATGTGCCTCCTGGAGTTTATACCATTTACTATTGTTCTAATGCATTTAATGTTACATACACTGTTCCATTAAATGATACTGCCGGTTGTGCATTTTACAACAACGTAACAGTTGTTGCTGGATTAAACTGTGGTTTTAACTTCGGTTATCAAACCAATTCTGTAACTGTTGAGGGTTGTGTGTTTTTTGATGCCAACAACAATGGGATAAAAGATGGAGGAGAATCCGGAGTAGCTTATCAATCTGTACAGGTTGGCAGCACTTGGACATATACCGATGCCAACGGTAACTATTCTGCATTTGCTTTGCCAGGCACCGTAAATATTTCTTACAGTGTGCAGGCGCCTTATACAGGAGCTACCCTTACAACCCCCGGAACCATTACACTTAGCGGAACTGCAAGTGGAAATATCTATTCAAACAACAATTTTGGAGTTTATTTACCTCCGGGGTCAAACAATTTATCGGTAAACTTAACTCCTCATACAACTGTTACCCCAGGTTTCCCTGCATGGTACGATATTCAGGTATGCAACGTGGGAACAGCAGCAACTGGGGGTGTTTTAAATATGTATTTTGATGCAGGGCTTACCCTTAACTATGCAAGTCCTGTTCAATCTTCTCAAAGCGGTAACCAATTAGCATGGAATTTACCTGTACTTGCTCCGGGAGCATGTGCAAACTATTGGGTGTCGTTTAATGCCTCTCAGTCTTACCAGATTGGAGACAATACTTACGAAGTGGCGTCTGTATATCCTACAGGCGGAAACGATGTTGACATGTCAAACAACATAGATACTATCCACCAAATTGTTACAGGCTCATGGGATCCAAACAACAAACTGCCGGTTGTTACCAATAACAACAATCCTAATCAGCAAATTATTTCTTCTGCAAATGCCGATCAAAGCATTACTTACACAATCAACTTCCAAAATACCGGAACAGCACCGGCAGTAAATGTTTCTGTTATTGATCAGTTAAGTGCAGATATTGTTCCTACTTCATTTCAAATGTTAAATGCAAGTCACAACGCAGTGGTAACACGTAATGGAAATAATTTATTGTTCCGTTTTTCGCAAGTTATGTTGCCTGATTCTAATAGCAACGAGCCTGCAAGTCATGGTTATGTTACATTTAAAGTTGCTGCACAAAATGGCTTGGCACTTGGTCATGTTATAAGTGATGATGCCGCTATTTATTTTGACTTTAATGCCCCTGTTATTACGAACGATGCTGCTGTGCTTATGGTAGGACCAACTGCAATTAATAGTTTAAGTAATGATAACGTAAGTTTAAATGTTTACCCTAATCCGGCATCAAACCAGGCAACAGTTGCCTACCAGTTGAAAAACTCAGGTGATGTGCAGGTTAAACTTACAGATGTGCAAGGCAAGGTTGTTTCATCAACCACTGTTGCTAACCAGCAAGCAGGCAAACATCAGTTGAACATTAATGCCAATTCACTTTCAAATGGCGTTTACATGTTGCAACTTATAACAGCCGAACAAAGCAAAACCTTAAAATTAAATATAAATAAATAGTAAGAATTGCCGATTTTAGTTAGTTAGTTAAAAATCCCGCCCTGAAAAATCAGGTGCGGGATTTTTTTTGTAAGAATTTTTTGAATTTCCTGAAAATTTTGCCGTGGTTTTTCCGTATAATTTATCATGTATTTGCGAGGTTTACTCCGGTTATTTTTATTGCCGGTGTTTGTATTTGTTTTTGAAAGAGGTTTAAGCCAATCGTTACCCGAACAGGATTGCATAGGTGCAATACCACTTTGCCAAACTGTTTACACAACAACAACTGCTTATAGTGGAAGCGGAAATATCCCCAATGAAATTAACCCGACAAGAAGTTGCCTGAGCAGTGGCGAAAAAAATGATGCCTGGTATATTTTTACTGCCCAAACCACCGGCAATGTTGGTTTTTTAATTACGCCCTTTAATGGGCAAGACGATTACGACTGGGCGGTGTTTAATATTACCAACAAACCCTGTAGCCTTATTTATACTGATGTAACCATGGAAGTGAGTTGTAACTACGATGCCAATATTGGTTGCGGAGGCGTTACCGGGCCTAACGGCACTTTGAGCCCTTGCGGTCAAACAGAGCCCTTGATCCAGGTTACTGCCGGTGAAACGTATGTTGTAAACGTTAGCAATTATTCTTCTTCGCAAAACGGATACACCATTGACTTTAGTTCTTCAACTGCTATTATTTACGATAACCAGCCCCCGCAAAAATTATCGTTATCAGCATCATGTTCAGATAATCAGCTTTCGCTGCACTTTAACGAACCTGTTGATTGCCGCACCATTTCAACAATGAATGATGACATAATTATAGCAGATGTAAATGGTATTTATAAAAACATCCAAAATATTGTTGGAGTAGGTTGCAGCAGCAATTCATTTTACGTCACAACAGTTAATCTGAAATTAGATGGAACATTAAGCACCTCATCAGAATATTACTTAATTGCAAAAACGGGCGCTGACGGAAATTCTATTTCAGATAAGTGCAGTAATTTTTTTCCGTTGAATGATACCATTGCTGTTATTAATCCGCAAAATAATCTATCGCTCAACTTAGGAAATGATATTTTGTTTTGCCCGGAAGATGTTGCGTTGCCTCTTTTGCAAATGCCACTGTCCAACGATGCATTATATACCTGGACTTTAAACGGGCAGCCGCTAAGCAATAACCAAAATGAGCTGACAATTTCTGATACAGGTTTTTATACGGGAACATTTTATTATGGAAATATGTGCAGCATTACTGATACAATTTTTGCAAACTACTATCAGCAACTTGTAGTTAATGCCGGCAATGACTCAACTGTTTGTACAGGGCAAAGTTTACCCTTGCTTACTTCAAGTATTGGTTCTGGTGTTTATAAATGGTATTTAAATGGAAGTGTAGTTTCAACAGCAAACATGTTTCAGCCTTTGCTTTCCGGTGAATATATTTTATCTGTTGCAAAAACAGGATTTTGTATGGGTGCTGATACCGTGTTGCTTTCAACAATTCCACATCCACAAATTAATTTGGGAAATGATGTAGGTATATGCAGTGGAGATACGGTGCAATTACAAATTAATAACACTTTTAATTTTTACCTGTGGTCATTAAATGGAAATGTAATTTCTGTTAATCCAATCATTAATGGCATTACGCAAATAGGAAATTATATTTTAAAAACAGGAATTAACAGCACTTGCTTTGCTGTAGATACGGTTGTTGTTTTTCAAAAAGCGCTTACGCCTGTTTCTCTTGGCAATGATAAAACAAGTTGTTTGTATGATGCACTTCCTGTTATTGAAGCCACAACAACAGCAAATACTTTAAAATGGTATTACAATAAAAATATGCTGGCAGATACTGCTACAAGTATTCAATCTGTTGGGGCAGGAAATTATATTGCCGTTGCTACGGCAGCCGATTTTTGCACAAACAGCGACACTGTGCAGCTAACTCTTTCAAACGTGTTGCCTGTAAATTTTGGAGATGATAAAATTGTGTGCGAGACAAATCCTGTTCTGTTGGAAACAAATATTTCTTCAACTGGAATTTTTGAATGGAAAAGAAACGGAAGTTTATTAAGTGCAAGCAGCAACACCATTAATATTACACAATCGGGCGAATACTCTCTGTATTTCAACAGTAGTTCAGGTTGTACGGCAACCGATACAATTGCTATTGAAGTTAAGCAGCAATTGCACCAACCTGTTGTTACCTGCCCAAGTTTAAACAATGGCAAAAAGCTTTTTGTATGGAATGAAGTAGCGAACGCAGCAGGTTATGAAGTGAGCGAAGACTTGGGATTGAATTGGTTGAATACAATTAGCACAACAAGCCAAACACAATACGAAACTGGTTTAGCTATAAATCAATTATGGGTAAGGGCAATTGGAGATAGCGTTTGCACTGTGGGGAAAACCGGAATATCTTCCGGCTGCGAAGTAACTGTGCCTACTATAATTGTTTCAACCGACAATAATGTTTTTACCATTAAAGGTGCCGAAACTCCTTTGCAAATTTTTATTACTGACGCAATGGGGCGCAATGTTTTTTTTGCTGGCGATTATAAAAACAATTTTAGCCTAACCGGACTGGCTGAAGGTTTTTATATGTATAAGATAAAATCGGGCAAGGCGAAATACCAAACAGGAAAGTTTTTGTTTTTGAAGTAATCAGGTTATTCTTCCTTTTTATTGCAGTACGTATCTATTAAATTCTGCACTTTGTTATCTCCAAGTTTTTTGCATTTCTCCCAATCTTTACACGTCTCCTCCTTTTGCCCAGATTTTAAAAAAGCAACGCCTCTGTTGTAGTAGGCATCAATAAAATTTTTATTCAAAGAAATTGCTTCTGTAAATTCTGTAATGGCAGCAACGTAATTTTTTTCGTTAAGATATTTAACCCCATTATTATAAAACCCATCCGCTTTTTGAAAGCGCCTGTCCGATCTGGACGAAGAATAAGTACTATTATCTAACTTATAAGATATAGGAAGATTGTACAGAACATTTACGTTTATTCCATTTTGTGACCCAGGTTTCCAAAAAGGCATGAGTCCTATCACCCTCAATGATTCATCATCTAGCCCCTTGCTTTTTCCTCTTAGAATTCTTGCATCCCTTACCTTTCCGCTTGAATCAACAACAAAAGAAGCATAAACAATACCGCTTATTCCATTATCTCTTTCTGTAACAGGGTACTTGATATTTTGCTGAAGAAACTGTAGCAATCCAACTTCTCCCCCAGGAAATACAGGCATTTTTTCAACCACTGTAAATATTTTTTCTCCGTCAATACTTTTAGATTCCACCGACCTTTTATTCGTATCTAGAGTCAATGCCTTCAGCTCTAAAGATTTAATAGTTGGTATGGTGTCTTGTATCTGCGAAAACACTTTTGTTGTTAAGACAAAAGCAATCAAACAAAAAATAATTTTTTTCATATAGTATTGTGGCGCAAATTAATTTTCATCCTCTTTTTTTATCTCTAGCTCATCTAACTCAATATCCTCATCCTCATCATAAACATGTATAAGCGGCTCTTCTAAAAATGCACGTGTTGTTAGCCTGCGTTCAAAAGAAATTAAAAAGCATGGCAACAAAATAATATTGGTAAGCATGGCAACAAGCAATGTTACGCTAATAAGTTTTCCTAATGCTGCCGTACCGCCAAACCCCGATGCTGTAAAAATGAAAAACCCTGCAAATAAAATTACAGCAGTGTAAATCATACTTAAACCCGTTTCCCCAATAGTAATGCTTACTGCTTTTGAAATAGGTACGTGCCTGTGGCGCATCTCTTGCCTATAGCGAGTTAAAAAATAAATTGTTTGGTCGCTGGCAATTCCAAATGCAATACTGAAAATTAAAATAGTACTTGGCTTAAGCGGCACACCTGCAAAACCCATAATGCCGGCAGTAATAAGCAACGGAATTATGCTTGGAATGATACTGAATACCACCATGCGAAAGGAAACAAATAAACCAAACATTAAAATGCTGATGAGTACGATAGCAAGCACAATACTTTCCATCAGGTTTTTGAAAAGGTAATCGTTTCCTTTTAAGAAAATTAAACTGTTGCCTGTAATTTGTACATCAAACTTATCGGTAGGAAAAATTGAATCTACGCGGGGTTTTAATTCATTAACAAGTTTGCTCATTTCTACTGAGCCCACATCAGCCATTTGCACACTTATGCGCGTAATTTGTTTGTTGCTATCAAGAAAAGACTTAAACATATTTTGCTTCCCCTTCATATCACCGGTGTACTCATTCAACCGAGCAAGGTCTAATGCACCGGGCAGTATGTAAAATTTTTTTTCACCATCGTTTAATGCCTGGTAAGAAAATTTAATTCCGTCAACTATTGTAAGTGGTTTAGATAGTTCGGGATATTTTGCCAGCATGCGGCTGAGTCGATTTATTTTTTGAAGCACAGTTGCATCCATCACACCATTTTTTTCTTTAACATCAACGGAAAATTCCAACGGCAAAACACCTTTAAAGTTTTGCTCAAAAAATTTCATGTCAAGATAAATGGGATCTTTCTTTGGCAAATCATCAACCACATAACCAACAGTGCTAAGTTTAGTCGTACCATAAAAAGCAATAAGACATAGAATAATTACCACCATGTACACTTTGCGCGTGTGTTGGTGTACAATGTGGTCAATAGCACTCAATAAAAAACCCATGCGTTTTGCCTGCACGTGTTTTGTGTGTTTAATATCGGGTACAGGTAAAAAACTAAAAATAATTGGAATGAGTATGAGAGAAATCATCCATGTGCTCATTACACAAATAGCGGCTACCAGGCCAAACTCCATCAGCAAATTGCTACGGGTAAAATAGAAAACAAAAAAACCAATGGCAGTAGTAACATTTGCAAGGAACGTGGTAAGCCCGATGCGCTGCACCATTTGTTGCAAGGCCTTTATCTTATTGCCATGTTTACGAAATTCTGTATGGTATTTATTCAAGAGCAAAATGGCATTGGGTATGCCTATTACAATTAAGAGTGGAGGTATAAGTCCCGAAAGAATGGTGATTTTGTATCCGAACAATTCAATAGTGCCCAGCGACCATACAACAGCAATGCACACCACAACAACTGAAAAGAAAACAATGGTGAAGTTGCGGAAAAATATGAGCAACACAATTGAACACACCAATAAGGCAAGCAATAAAAAAAGTTTTAATTCATTGGCAACTTTTCCGGTTATAGCTGTGCGTATGTATGGCATGCCCGATATGTGCACATGCAAATTATGCGCTTTGCCAAATAGATCGGCTTTTTCTTTAATGGCATTTACAATATCAATACGGTTTTTAGTATTGATTTTTGTTTTATCAAACGTTATTGCCATTAGCCTTGCACCCGTTTCGCTGTTGCGAATAAACCCATCGTAAAACGGCAGGTTATCAATTACTTCCGCAATGCTATCAAGTTCCTGTTGTGTTTCAATTTTTCCGGTTACAAGTGGTTTGATGTCAAACTTCTTTTGCGATTCAATTTTAATAATGTTAAATATTTCGCCTTCGCTCACAACGGCTTCAATTCCATCAATCTGTTTTATTTCTTTACCAAGTTGGTGCCAGTCATTAAATTTATTGAGCGTAAAAAAATTACTGTCCTTAACACCAATAACCATTACAGTGCCGTCTTCGCCAAATTGCTTTTTAAATGCTTCATAGGCTTTAAAATCTGGGTCGTTAGCCGGTAGTATTTTTGCAAACTCATACGAGAGAGTAATCTTAGATGCCTGCCAGCCAAAAAATAAGGTTAGAAAACCAAGAGCCACCAAAAGTGCTGCACGGTTGCGTAAAATAATGCGGGCAATAATTCTGAACATAATTTAAATAGCGGATAAAAATAGAAAAGATGTGTGTTGCTGTTGTTATGCTTTTGTAGGTTTGTGCTGTAATGAATAAAAACCCACAGGATATTCTTAACATCATCAGCAAATTCACAATTAAAAGAGGTGTTAATGCCGTAAGGGTTCTGGGCAGTTATTATTTCTCGCGAATAACGGGCAATCCAAATCAGGCAGGAATGCCCCTGAGTATTTCTTTTGAACCTACTACAAGTTGTAACTTAAGATGTCCAGAGTGCCCAAGTGGCTTACGCTCCTTCTCGCGCCCAACAGGAATGTTGCAGGAAGAGTTATTTAAAAAAGTAATTGATGAACTTGCACCCACATTAAATTACTTAGTGTTTTACTTTCAGGGTGAGCCATATCTTAACAAAAACTTTTTGGATCTGGTGCAATATGCTGTTTCTAAAAAAATATACACTGCCACTTCCACCAACGCGCACTACCTAACGGATGATGCTGCAAAAAAAACCATTGAAAGCGGATTAGATCGTTTAATAATTTCTATTGATGGCACCACGCAGGAAGTGTATGAGCAATACCGCGTTGGCGGCAATCATGAAAAAGTTATAGAAGGTGCAAAAAGAATGGTTGAATGGAAAAAAAAGCTGAAATCAAAAACACCACATATCATTTTTCAGTTCTTAGTTGTAAAGCCAAACGAGCACCAAATGGATGATGTGAAAAAATTAGCAAAAGAAATTGGTGTTGATGAGGTGGCATTTAAAACTGCTCAGGTGTATGAATATGAAACTGGAAATGAATTAATCCCTGAGAACGAAAAATATTCGCGTTATCAAAAAAATAATGACGGCACTTACAGCATTAAAAATAAATTGCTGAACCATTGCTGGAAAATGTGGCACAGTTGCGTTATTACATGGGATGGTAAAGTTGTGCCCTGCTGTTTTGATAAAGACGCAACGCATCAGTTAGGCGATGTTTCGCAAATTTCTTTTAAAGAAGTTTGGCAAAGCAATGCATACAACCAGTTCAGAAAATCGTTGCTTAAATCAAGAAATGAAATAGATATTTGTAAAAATTGCACAGAAGGAACAGAGGTTTGGGTTTAAAAAAATTATGCCCCGAAACTTCGGGGGTTGAATTATTAATTATGAATTGAGGATAAATTTTGCTGAAATTTAGGGAGAGGAAAAAGTCAGAAGTGATCCCGAAGTTTCGGGAGAAGAAAAATTCGGAAGAACAAAAGCTAAATGACAACCATCATAAAAAATGCAAATATTGTTAACGAAGGGAAAATTTTTTCTGGAGATGTTTTAATTAAAAACGAAAGGATAGAAAAAATTGGAAGCGATATTTACGTAAAGGAGCGTGCTGTTGAAATTGATGCAAGCGGTTTGTATTTATTGCCCGGCTGTATTGATGACCAGGTGCATTTTCGCGAACCGGGCTTAACCCACAAAGGTGAAATTTATACAGAGGCTAAAGCTGCAGTTGCGGGAGGCATTACTTCTTATATGGAAATGCCCAACACCGTTCCCAATACTTTAACACAACAATTGCTGGAAGAAAAATACCAGCGCGCATCACAGGTCTCGCTTGCCAACTATTCTTTTTTTATGGGGACAAGTAACGGCAATTATGATGAGTTGATGCGTACCAACCTGCAAAATGTTTGCGGGTTAAAAATTTTTATGGGCTCATCTACTGGAAGTATGCTGGTTGATGATGAGAATACACTGGCAAAAATATTTGCAAACTTCCAGGGGCTTATTGCCACACATTGCGAACACGAAAAAACCATTCAACACAATACGGCTGAGTTTAAAAACAAGTACGGTGATTATTTAAATGTACATCACCATCCATTGATAAGAAGTGAAGAGGCTTGTTATCTGAGTAGCAGTTTTGCTGTAGCACTGGCAAAAAAACACAATACACGCTTGCACATACTGCATATTTCAACTGCAAAAGAAACTTCGCTTTTTGATAATTCGATGCCGCTTGAACAAAAAAGAATTACAGCTGAAGCCTGCATACACCATCTTTGGTTTTGCGATGAAGATTACGAAAGCAAAGGAAATTTTATAAAATGGAACCCTGCCATTAAAACTAAAGCCGACAGAGATGCAATTTTAAAAGCGGTGCTTGATGATAAAATTGATGTGATAGCAACAGACCATGCACCTCATACGACTGAAGAAAAAAATCAGCCATACGTAACAGCCCCTTCGGGCGGACCGTTAGTTCAACATGCTTTAGTTGCCATGCTTGAGTTGCATCATCAAAATAAAATATCGCTCGAAAAAATAGTTGATAAAATGTGTCACAAGCCGTCAGTGTGTTTTAAAATAAAAGAACGTGGTTTTATTCGAGAAGGATACTTTGCTGATTTGGTTCTCGTAAATTTGAAAAAACCGAATGTGGTGAAAAAAGAAAATGTCATATATAAATGTGGGTGGAGCCCGTTTGAAGGAACAGTCTTTCAATCATCAGTAGATAAAACTTTTGTAAATGGAAACATCGTTTATGATGGCGGCACTTTCAATGAAATTAAGACCGGGCAGCGTTTAATCTTCAATAACCGATAGTTTAATATGCATCAAAAAAAAAATTATTGTGTAAAAATCTGGTTTGTTCTTTTTGTTTTGCTGTATGTAATATCATGCGGTAAAAAGAAAAAAGAGTTTGTTGTGCCTGATGGAATAATTAAAAAAGAAGAGATGGTAAAAGTGCTTGCAGATATTCACATAACCGAAGCAACTATTAACCTTAGAAATGTGTCTTCAACAAACGCTGCGAGTTTAAATGCCTCACTTTACAAAAGTGTATTTGTAAAACATAAAATATCAAAGGAAGAATTTGAAAAAAGCTACGCTTTCTATAGCAGCAATACCGAACTTTTAAATGCGGTTTACGATAATGTAATTACCGAGTTAACCAAAATGCAGGCTGAGGAAGAGAAGAAAAAATGATTCGCATTTTATTGATCTGTTTTCTGATAAATTACTTTAGTGCATCGGCACAAAAGGTTATTATTATTGAGCTTGCATCAAAAAACGTGTCAGTAAATGGTACCGCTGCTAAAGCACTCAAATACAACAATAGGGATGAAAAATATTTTCAGGATTTGCTTCATAAGCATATTACTGATATGATTTTAATTAACTCTTCGCATGGTGATACTATGTATCTTTTAAAGAACAAATTTTTAGATAGTCTATTAAACTGCACTCCTTCAAGGTTGTTTAATTGTTTTAACAGTAACAATAAGGAGGATGCTTTTTTCCCAAACGAAAAAACAAATAATAAAAACTCTTTTCACAACAACTACGATGGGCTGGTATTAAATGATAGCATAAAAGCAGCCATAATTAAAGTTTTGCCTTCCGAGTTTAGTCATTTGGTGGTTCTTACCTCTTACAGAGTATATAACCCAAACTCCATATTTGCATTATCTGCCGATGTGTTGGATAGCAGCTTTAATAAAGTTGCAGGATTTAAAAAGGAATTTAAAAGAAGCGTCAGCAAAACATCTTCTTTAGAACTTTTTAATTACTACACACAAAAAAGTATTGCTTTGTTTTTTGAAGTTCTTGTTCTCGATGTTTTAACAACAGGCACCTATAAAAAATAGTAAGACGCACTTCACAGTGCGTCTTATTTTAAACCTAAACCAGAAAAGCTATTTGTTTGTGTGAGGAATTGTATAGGGTAAGAGCCACAGGATTTAAAAAAGTCGCATTCAATTATGTTTTTTTTTCGGCAAACAACTAAAGCTCTGATTATTAGGTGGTTTTTTTTAGAAATGTCCCTACTCTTTTTTGATAAATTATCTTTAATAAGCTATTATTGATGTACAAATTAGGCATTATAAGATGCCCGATGTTAATTACAAAACATTTAAAAAATTTTGGAAATGGAAAATCACATGAACACGCCACGAGCAGGGTATCACATGTTACAAATACTTTGCGCTGCCGATGGTAAATTAGATGCAAGTAAAGATTTAATAATAAGAAATTACCTGGCAAATGAATTCCCGTTTAATATAGACCTTGATTATGAAACCGAAATATTAAGCCGTCTTTCACCAGAAGATTATCCTTTACATTTTGCAAAGGCGATGGAAGATTTTTCACTTGACAGTACACCGGAAGAGCGCAAGCGTTTTTTGAATTACGCCATGCAATTAGCAACTGTTGACAGGGAGGTAACACATGAAGAGGATAGCTACCTGCACGAGCTTTTTATGAACTGGGATCCAGAACACGAAGAATAGCTTTCACCTAAAACCAAATACGAAACGCACCACATATTATTGATGGTGCGTTTTTTTTTGAGCGTTGGAGACCTCCTTTTGTTTTAATAAGTAACGCTGTTTTTCCAACAATATAACCGGAATCAGCAACAGGAAAAACTCTTCCTGCAGGTCTTCTGTTGTATTTGGGTTAAGGGTTGTCCATTGGGCATTGGCCGATATCATAAAAAGTAACAATACTTTGTATAGTCATTAATTTGTTAACCCGCATGTAAAATTTAAATTTGCTCCTTCGTTACAGCCTTTACTTAATAATTAGCATCTTCTTAATAGTATGTCCTCACAAAATATCTTAAAAACATCAATCGGTAAAAAATTCGCAATGGGCATTACCGGAATATTCCTCATAACATTTTTGATAGTTCACTGTGGTGTTAATGCCCTGATATTTTTTAACGATGGCGGTATTCTCTTTACAAAGGCTGCTCACTTCATGGGAACCAACTGGCTTATCAGAACAATGGAAATTGTGTTGTTTGCCGGCATAATCTGGCACATTGTACAGGCATTGGTTCTTACACTACAAAATCAAAAAGCACGCCCTGTGCAATATGCAGTTGTAAACGGAACTGCTAACAGCAAATGGTACAGCCGCTGGATGGGCTTGCTTGGAACACTTATTCTCATATTCCTGATTTTACACCTAAATCATTTTTGGGTTGACAGCCGCATTACCGGCATTGATCATCCACCTGTAATTATTGAGGGACATGAATACGACAACCTTTATGCTGAAATGAAAGATGTATTTGAAAACCCGATTGTAGTTATCATATATGTATTGGCAATGTTTTCGTTGGCATATCATTTACTTCATGGTTTTCAAAGTGCGTTTCAGTCATTAGGATTAAACCATAAAAAATATACCTCGCTAATAAAGGCAGTTGGGTTTTGGTTTTCAATAATTGTTCCTTTTGTTTTTGCATTAATGCCAATTGCTATGTATTTAGGTTTTGTAAAATAATTTTATAAAAAATTATGTCAGTTTTAGATTCAAAAATTCCCGAAGGCTCCATAGAACAAAAATGGACCAAGTATAAAAGCACCTGTGCTCTTGTTAATCCAGCCAATAAAAGAAATATTGAAATAATTATTGTGGGTTCGGGCTTAGCAGGTGCGGCTGCAGCATCATCGCTTGCCGAACTTGGTTATAAAGTAAAAGTGTTTTGTTTTCAGGATAGCGCAAGGCGAGCACATAGTATTGCAGCACAAGGCGGAATTAACGCTGCCAAAAATTATCAGAATGATGGCGATAGCATTTACCGTTTGTTTTACGATACTATTAAAGGTGGTGATTACCGAGCACGCGAAGGGAATGTTTATCGCTTGGCGGAAGTTAGCGGAAACATTATTGACCAATGCGTTGCACAAGGTGTTCCGTTTGCTCGTGAGTATGGAGGATTGTTAAGCAACCGTTCATTCGGGGGGACACAAGTGCAACGAACTTTTTATGCAGCAGGGCAAACAGGTCAACAACTTTTGCTTGGTGCATATTCTGCATTGATGCGACAAGTTGGAATGGGTTCAGTGCAAATGTTTTCGCGCCATGAGATGCTGGACGTTGTAAATATTGATGGCAAGTGCCGCGGAATTATTGCCCGCGATTTAATTTCAGGAAAATTGGAAAGACATTTTGGACATGCTGTTTTATTATGCAGTGGCGGATACGGAAATGTTTTTTACCTGAGCACAAATGCAATGGGCAGCAACGTTACCGCAGCCTGGAAGGCAAACAAACGCGGAGCATTTTTTGGCAACCCATGTTACACACAAATACATCCTACTTGTATTCCTGTAAGTGGCGACCATCAAAGCAAACTTACACTCATGAGTGAAAGTTTGCGCAATGATGGACGTATATGGGTACCGAAACAAAAAGGAGATACACGTAAACCAAATGATATACCTGAGGAGGAGCGCGATTATTATTTAGAGAGACGCTATCCCGCATTTGGAAATTTAGTGCCGCGTGATGTTGCTTCGCGTGCTGCAAAAGAAAGATGTGATGCAGGATACGGTGTGGGTACGAGCAAGATGGCTGTGTATCTTGATTTTGCTTACAACATGAAGCGCTATGGAAAAACAGAAGCAACAAAACGTGGAATTCAAAACCCGACTGATGAGCAAATAAAACAAATGGGAAAAGAAGTGATAGTGGAGAAGTATGGAAACCTGTTTGATATGTATAAACAAATTACAGGCGAAGATCCTTATGAACAACCCATGCGCATTTATCCCGCAGTACATTACACCATGGGCGGCCTGTGGGTTGATTATAATCTGATGACAACTGTGCCTGGTTTGTATGCATTGGGCGAAGCAAATTTTTCTGATCATGGTGCAAATCGCCTGGGCGCCTCAGCACTTATGCAAGGTTTGGCTGATGGATATTTTGTTATTCCATATACGATTGGTACTTACTTATCAAATGAAATTCGCACCAAGGCAATTTCAACAGACCATGAAGCATTTGTGGAAGCTGAAAAAAATGTTCAGGATACGATTGATAAACTCATGAACATTAAAGGAACAAAAAGCGTTGACCACTTCCACAAAAAACTTGGAAAAATTATGTGGGATAAATGTGGAATGGCACGAAATAAAAAAGGATTGGAAGAAGCCATTGAAGAAATTAAAAAACTTAGAGAAGAATTCTGGAAAGATGTGCGTGTAACAGGTGATAAAAATGAGTTTAATCCAGAATTGGAAAAAGCTGGTCGTGTTGCCGATTTCTTAGAGTTGGGTGAGTTGATGTGCATGGATGCATTAAACAGAAACGAAAGTTGCGGTGGACATTTCCGCGAAGAGTTTCAAACTGAAGAAGGCGAAGCCAACCGCGATGATGCAAATTATTCTTATGTAGCAGCATGGCAAAATAATGGCAACCATACCTACACATTGCATAAAGAGGAATTAAAATACGAGAACATAAAAATTGCACAACGCAGTTATAAATAAACGTTATGAGCGGAAACATGAACCTGACTTTAAAAGTCTGGAAACAACGTAATAAAGAAGAAAGAGGAAAATTTGAAACCTATTCTGTAAAAGACATTTCTCCTGATATGTCATTTCTGGAAATGTTTGACGTACTCAATGAGCAACTTATTGCCGAAGGCAAAGACCCTATTGCATTTGACCACGATTGCCGCGAAGGCATTTGCGGCATGTGCAGTATGTATATTAATGGTCGTCCGCATGGACCGTTACAAGGAGTTACAACTTGTCAGTTACACATGCGTTCGTTTAAGGATGGTGATATAATTGTAGTTGAACCTTGGCGTTCTGCAGCATTTCCGGTAATAAAAGATTTAGCTGTTGACCGCAGTTCGTTTGACAGAATAATGGCAGCTGGCGGATTTGTTTCTGTAAACACAGGCAATGCGCGTGATGCCAACTCTATTCTTATACCAAAAGATGATGCTGACGATGCATTTAATGCAGCTGCATGTATTGGCTGCGGTGCATGTGTGGCGGCATGTAAAAATTCTTCAGCTATGTTATTCGTGTCTGCAAAAGTTTCGCAGCTTGCTTTGTTGCCGCAAGGAAAAGTAGAAGCAAAAACACGTGTGGAAAAAATGGTAGCACAAATGGATGCCGAAGGTTTTGGCAACTGTACAAACACATATGCATGCGAAGCCGAATGCCCTAAAAATATTTCTGTTGAAAATATTGCAAGAATGAACAGGGAATTTATTGCGGCAAAACTTTCTTAGCATTTAATTATACCAAAACAGAAAAGGCAATGTTAAATTTAACATTGCCTTTTCTATTTTAATTATTTATACTGATAATTACAGTTGCGCAAACTTGCCTAATTCACATGAAGTTTTTTCACAACAACATTTTCATCAGAAATAATTTTTACGAAATAAGCTCCGCTGGCTAAATCAGTTACTGTTATGTCTTGTTGTGCGGCATTTATTTTTTCAGACCTTACAATACTTCCTTGCATGTTAATTATTTGGATAAAGGTATTGTCTTTCATGTTAGAAACGGAAATGTTCACTGTACCGTCAGAAGGATTTGGAAATACATTTACCGAAGTATTATAAATATTCTCTTCAATGCCTGTAACAACGGGCAACATAAACGCTGTACCATCAGCTAATACAGCAAGCAAACCAAATGCTGCACCGTTTTGATTGGCAACAGGATTTAAAAATCCTGATGCAAGAACCAAAGCCGATTCTCCTGCCAATGCAGTAAGTGGTGCCGAAAAACTAGCAACAATAACGGAGTTGTTGTTTCCGGGCGTAACATTTAGCGTGTAACTTCCGGCAGGAACACTTAGATAGCCGGTAATGTCATTATAGGCTGCATTATCTACCAATACTGCGGCACCTGAAATCACATCAACAGTTGGCGCATCAGAACTTCCATGAACTACGCGCAAATCAACATCGGTTGAGTTGATTGCCGCTTCGCGCATTTGGTCTTGAAGAAATAATGTAAACGCAGTTGATTCTCCATCAGGGTTTGATGCAAAGTTTGCAGGATTTAAAACTCCGTTGGCAACAGCAATATATTCTCCGCCATTGGCAAGAGTTACCTGAAAGTTTTTTAAAGTATCGTTAACTGATGTTGAAGTTCCCGGTGCTACTCCAATGTTTAGCAACACTCCGGCAGGCACATCTACATAAGGAGTTGCAGTACGGAATGCAAAATTATCTAACAACAAACCACCATTTACATACACATCAACAGAAGCCGCGGCCGGATCTGCAGCATTGTGTATTACTTGTAAACGTGCTGAACTTACTGCAGGAAATGGCACAACGGTACCATTTGCCAAAGCAGCAAATAATCCGAAAGCGGGCCCATTTTGATTTTGTGTGGGGTCAAGAAAACCAGATGCAAAAACCACTGCACTGCCACCGGCTAAGCCAGAAAGATTGGCATTAAACGATGCAACAATTGGCGCACCTGCAGCAGGTGTTACATCAAGTGTATAAATTGCAGGTGGCACAGAAGTGTATCCTGTAATATCGCTGTAAGAAGCATTGTCAACCAATGTGGCAACGTTACGTGCTATCACATCAACTGTTGGTGCGTCACTACTCCCGTGTACTGCTATAAAATCTACGTTGGTTGGCAGCGTTGCCGCATTTTGAATATTGTCCTTAATAAACAATGTAAATGCTGTTGAAGTCCCATCGGGATTTGCTGCAAAGCTTGCAGGATTTAAAACACCGTTGGCTACAGCCACATAGCGTTGCCCTGCAGCTAGTGTAATTTCAAAATTTTTGAGTGTGTCGTTAACTGATGTTGATGTGCCCGGAGCAACACCTACATTTAACAAAGTACCCGATGGCAATGACAGGAACGGGGTGGCTGTACGGAATGCAAAATTGTCTAATGCCAATGTTCCGTTAACATACACATCAACTGAAGCTGCGGCAGGGTCAGCAGCATTGTGTATTACCTGAAGTTCGGCAGTTTGTGCAAAAGAGTACAACGAGCCTGCACTTAGCAAGACTGTTGCAAATAGAGAGAGTAAATTTTTTTTCATTGTGCTAATTATTTTAATTGTTTAACTGCATTCAAAAACCGTAAATGCCATACGTAGTTTTTGCAAGAGGTCTTTCTAATACTTTTTTAATTCTGTTGTTAAAAAACTGTTAACAGATAAGCCCGGAAAAAATTAAAATAGAATTTATTTAAATAAAAAATGCGAGCTAAGTGCTCGCACTAATATTTCCCTTCTACACTTGCCACAAGCTAACTGCAATCCCTAAAATTTAAACAGGTAGCTCAATAGTAACATTGGTTCCTTTATTTTCTTCTGATTGAATATGAATGTTACCACCATGCAATTCGATAATTTTTTTTGAAAGGGCTAACCCTAATCCATGCCCCGGTATGCGTGCTGTATTGTGGCCACGTTCAAGTGGTGTAAAGTTTTTTTTGAGAAAAGATTGAGGAATACCAATACCCCGATCCTTAAATTTTATTGTTATTTTGTTGTCAGCTGCTGACAGATGCACCTCCACTTTTTTATTTCCAGAAAACTTACATGCATTATCCATAAGGTTAATGAATGATGATTTAAGCAGATGCTCTTTACCGTTTAACACCAATGCATTTTCGTCTTCGGGCATTTCGTCAAAATATACATTGATGTTGTAATCCTTTTTGCGTTTCTGTAATTCAGTTTGAGCATGAACTAGCAGCTCATCTACACGAATTTTTTCAAACCGCATCATAGACACATCACTATTTGCTAATGTTAAATCAAAGAGTCCTTCAGATAGTTCGTTAAGATTACGTATGTCTTCCAAAACCGATTGCAAAACTTTTTCATACTCCTCATTAGTTCGTTTATTAAGCAGTGTTACTTCAAGTTGTGTGGTTATACTGCTCAAAGGAGTACGTAATTCATGCGAAGCGTTGCTCACAAAATTTTTTTGCAACATAAATGCCGATTCTAATCGTTGTAAGAGCTGGTTAAATGTTTTGGCAAGTTGCGCAAGTTCATCTTTACCGTTGCCTTCATTAACCCTTTTATTTAAATTAGTTTCCGAAATACTTTCCACTTCATGTATGACATTACTTACGGGTATTAGAGCCCGCCCTGCAAAGTAACGCCCTAACAAAAAAAGTAGAGCAAGCATGATAAGCATAGAGGTTAAAAGCATTATGCGCAATTTTTCTAAATGGGCTAAATAGGTTTTTTCCGCCTCGGCAACAAGGCTTATTTTTATGTTGCCGGTTTTAAGGCTTTTGCCATACCAGGAAACATTGCCAAGGCTGGCAAATGCCTCGCCATTGTTATTTATCTCGTCAAGAAATTTTTTATGAAACGGATGGGCGTTTCCATCAAAACTGTGGTAATGAATGTTTGAGTGGTTATCAATAATTAATATTTTTTCGTTAAGGATTGTGTTTAGTGTATGTTTATCAATATTATTTACGATAGTAGAGTCAACAGCACCGTTCTTAATAAGCACCCCTGCAGTAATATTAACCTTCTGTTTAAGTAAATTTAAAAACTGATTTTGAAGGTAGCGCTCGGTTACCAGGTATATTACCATAGAAAAAATAAACAGCAACGTAGCAACTGTAATAACAAAATGCAGCGTTAGCTTATTCTTTATTTTCATTCAGAAGAAAATTTTTACACCCACATCAAAATTATTTTTTTAACGACTGAAATATATACCCGAACCCAACCTTGGTATGAATTAGCTTATCGGCATAGTCTTTATCAATTTTTTTCCTCAAGTAGTTTACAAACACATCAATAACATTTGTCCCAGTATCAAACTTTATATCCCAAACCTTTTCGGCAAGTTCTTGTCTGGATATAACACGTTCTGGGTTCTCCAGAAAATATTTTAACAATAAAAATTCTTTGGCCGTAAGTTCAATGGTTTTGCCTTTACGTTGTGCTGATTTAGTTTGTTTGTTCAATAAAACATCCGCATAAGAAAGTAGTTGCGATTGCGATGTTGAAGAAGCGCTTCTTTTTGTTAGTGCTTTAACTCGGGCAAGCAACTCTGCAAACTCAAAGGGTTTCACCAAATAGTCATCGGCACCGGCTTCAAAGCCATTTACTTTGTTTTCGGTTGTGCCACGGGCGGTAAGCATTAAAACGGGCGTTTCGTTTTTTTCTTTGCGTAAGTCGCGACATATTTCCAATCCGTTTTTTTCGGGCAGGTTTATGTCAAGAATAATTGTAGCATAATTTTCCACATGAACTTTGTTCCAGCCGTCCAAGCCATTTAATGCAATGTCTGTTGTAAAACCATGCTCTTCAAGTCCCTGCTTAATATGTGCAGTTAGCTTTGGCTCATCTTCTATTAGCAATAATTTCATTTTACCATTATTTTTAAAACAAGCATTAAAACAATAATGTCTTAAAAAGGTTATCTTTAATGCACCTGAAAGATTGTTTAGGGGTTTTTTTAATGTCTTTTTAACATTGTGCATCATTAGCTGTAAGTAATTTGTATTATCCCTATTAACAATGTTTGCCAAACGTAGGATTATGACAAAAATCAGTTTGTTTGGTTTTTTCGGTTAATGTATATTAGCCGATGTGAAATTTGTTATCCGTCTGTTTTTAATTGTTGCACTTTTAATGCAAACTATGCATCAAAGCATTGTTTACATTGCATATGGTATTAATATGGAAAATATAGCAAATAAATATTGTGAAAATAAAGCAAAACCTCAACTAAGTTGCCATGGCAAGTGTCATTTAAAAAAGGAATTACAAAAAGAGGAAGAACAGAGTAAATCTCTGGCCGGTGTAAAGCAGTTATCTGATGTAATGATTTTTTCCGGAATATTTACCTCAGTGCCTTTAGTTTATCCTCTTAAAGAAGCAGCATTTATTATCTCCAATAACCAAAAGAAGGTTTCTTTTTTTTCATCGGATATTTTTCAGCCCCCAAAGGCATAGTTGTTTTTTTTTATTTTTTTCACAAAACTTTTTTCAAACAAAGGCGTATTATATTACTATAATTGTTATGCCTTAACTCTTATAAATAAATCAACAAAAAAATTTAAACGATAAACAATGAAAAATATATTTAAAACACAAATACTGATTGCAACGGCAATTGCTTCGCTAACTTTTACCGGCTGCAAAAAAGATGATAATACCAATGACGATGACTTAATGCAGCCCAATGCCATGCGAATTGAGCTAAATCATAAAGTTGGCAGCGCCACCCTCGCCTTTGGTACAAATTACATTAATGCTAATGGTGATACATTTCAAATTAACAAGTTCAACTATTATCTGAGCAATTTTAAATTCAAAAAAACAGACGGCACTTGGGTTAGTGCTGAACAAAACAGGGATAGTGGCTTAGGATATTTTCTTGTAGAAGAATCTACCGCAAGTAGTAAAGATCTATCTATGGCGAACATTCCTGCAGGCGATTATACTGAAGTTCAGTTTTTAATTGGTGTTGACAGTGCGGCCAATAACGGGGGCTCACAAGGAGGGGCTTTAGATCCTGCAAACAACATGTTTTGGACCTGGAGCAGCGGATACATTTACGCTAAGTTAGAAGGAGCTTCTCCTCAATCTCCATCAGGAAATATTACTTTCCATACGGGGGGCAAATCTCCAGACAATAGCAGAATTGTAACTCTTGTTTTGCCTGAATCTGCTACCGTGCGTAAAAATATTTCGCCCGAAATACACATGTTTGTAAATGCTGCCGAGTGGTTTAAAACACCAAACACAATTGATTTCTCAATGACAAATAATGTGATGTCGGGACATGATGTTACCAGCATAGTGGATAATTATTCAGATATGTTCAGTATTGACCACGTACATAATGATGCTGAATAATTTTTCAGGACTTAAAAAACACCAATTCGCTACCAATTAAAAACTGTATTAGCAAGTTGGTGTTTTTATAATTACTCAGATCATGGCTAATGCTAAAAAAAGTTTGTTGTTGTTACTTATACTTTCATTTGTAATATCCTGCAAAAAAGATGTTGATGTAATTACTGATGATGATGTTTATAATTTGATTATACCGGATGGATGGCCTGCACCGGTTTATAATTTTGAGAACAATAACATTACCAAAGATGGATTTGAACTGGGCAGAAAACTTTTTTATGACCCTATACTTTCTAGAGACAATACCATAGCGTGTGGCAATTGTCACCAGCAGTTTGCGGGCTTTGCGCATTTAGATCATGCTGTAAGCCATGGAATAAATGATTTAAATGGTAAACGCAATGCCCCTTCATTGTCTAATTTAATTTGGATGCCTGATTTGATGTGGGATGGTGGTGTTCATCACATAGAATTGCAACCTGTTGCTGCTATCACCAACCCAGTTGAGATGGATGAAACTGTTGCCAATGTTGTATCAAAATTGCAAGCACACTCCTCCTATCCTTCTATGTTTAATAAAGCATTTGGAACTGATGCTATTGATTCGCAATTAATGTTGCGCGCTATTACACAATTTACTGGTATGCTTGTTTCTTATCAAAGCAAATATGATGATTACATTGCAGGTAATGCTACATTCAGTCAGCAGGAATTAAGTGGTTTGAATTTATTCAGACAAAATTGTGCTTCATGTCATACTGAGCCATTGTTTACTGATTTTAATTTTATCAATAACGGGTTAGATCAAACTTTTGCAGATAGCGGCAGAGCTGTAATTACAAATGACGTTAATGATTTGGGGAAATTTAAAGTGCCCTCTTTGCGAAATGTAGAAAAAAGTTATCCTTATATGCATGATGGAAGGTTTAAGAACCTGACCGAAGTTCTTAATCATTATGCAACAGGAATAAAACAATCTCCAACATTGCATACCTCATTGCAAAATGGAATTACACTTTCTACAACACAACAGCAGGAAATAATTTCTTTTTTACAAACCCTAACCGACAATAAATTTATAAAAGATAAACGATTTGCTGAGGTGCAATAACTATAAATGAGAGTTTTTATAAAGTCGCTTTCACTAAAGCTGTTTTTCCTTTTTTTGTTTCCTTATGGTTTGTCAGCCTGTGATATTTGCGGTGGTTTTATGGGAATAACTCCTTACGATAACCAGAGCAATATTGGGTTGTATTATCGTTTACGAACATTTAGTAATTACTATGGCACTAACAAAAATGCAACATTGTTGCCGTCAGGAAATTTTAAAACCTCACATCTCAATCATGATAACGGAAATACACTTTTTAATGAAGATGATTATGAGGAATACCGGGTATTGGAACTGCGCGGAAAATTCTTTTTGCATGAAAGGATTGAAATCACATTTTCTCAGCCATACTATTTCAATAGCAGTAATTACTCGGGACACACTTCATACTTGAATGGAACAGGAGATTTATCAATAATTGGCGGTTGGCATTTAGTTAACAAATCAAACAAAGAAAAATTTATGTACCGCTTGGTAGCCGGTTTGGGAATTAAACTCCCGACAGGAAATTATCAGAAAGAAAATAACGATGAACAACGTTACAGTATATTAATGCAGCCCGGCACTGGTTCTGCTGATTTGATTCTGCACTGTAATTATTTAGCCGGGTATAAAAATTTGGGGGCAAATTTAATTTCTGCATTTCGAATAAACTCTGAGAATAAATTTAACGAAAAAGCAGGTAACGGCTTAATAAATAATGTCGCGTTTTTTTATAAATGCATAATAAATGATAGGTGGACTGTTATCCCTTCATTTCAGAATTATTACGAGTACTCTAACGGAATATATTACAACGATGTTAACGCTCGGTTAACAAAAATGAACGTGCTTTATTCAGGTGCAGGTGTAGATGTTTTTTACAAAAACATTCAATGGAGTTGTGTGGTTCAAGTTAAAACAGCCGAAGAAAGGATGCCGGGAAAAATGCAAAGCGCTTTAAAAATTACAACCGGAATAGTTTATAACTTTAGCCAAGAGGACTTTGTAATTAAATCTAAAACAAAATAGCTAAAGCGAATAGCTATTTAGTCACCAGCATCTTTTTAATTTCTGTCTGCCTTTCGTTTCCAAACTCAATAAAATAAGAATAGGCGCCTGCACTAAGTTTGGTGGTACTTAAATCAATAGTGTTTTGTTTTTCGCTTAAAGCCTGCATTAACACAACTTCACCTAATACATTCATAACTTTAAAAATACTATTTGATTTTGTAACGCTGTATGAAATTTGAGTATTGCCATTTGAAGGATTTGGCATAGGAGATGAAACAAACCCTGTTGTGCCTTCAGCGTTAATTACTCCTACTGACGAAGGAATTTTTTCAACTTTAAAATCATCAAAATAAAAACCATCGTATTCGAGAAATCCATCGCTGCCAAAATAAAATCTGAACTTAACTGATTGCCCAATGTAAGAATCCAAATCAATGTCTTCGGCAATCCATATATTTTGAAAACCATCGTAAACGGGTTGTTCAAAGTCCTGATCAACGGTTCCTTCGTTTGTGTACTTTCCACATAACGGTGTCCATGTTATACCGTTATCTGTTGAAGCAGAAACCGAGGCGTAATCAAAATTATTTTCAATTTGCCATTTTGCTTTAAAAGTAAGCCATGCTCTTGATGCATTATTAATAACAATCGGGTTAGAAGTAATTATTGATTGCGAAGTAAACTGGCCGTAAGGATTAAATGGAGAATCGGTTATTGAACTCGGGCTAGAAGTAAAATCTTCTGTTGTTGTGTTCCAGCCACCACCCAATACCGTCCAGCTAGAGAGGTTGGTAGCATTATCAGAAAAAATAATTACTCCTGTTCCATAAACTTTCGTGATGGTATCGGTAGTTAAATACAATCCATTGTCAACGGTTAGAGCATACGTAAACTGATCGCCCGGTTGTATGGTTCCTGAAAGCATAAAACTTATAGAGTCATTAATACTCTGTCCGGGATTAACATTGCTATAAACTTTAGCTGCGCCTGCACTTAACATGTTAGTGCTTATGGGAGTAATGCTTACAGTAAAAGTTCCTGTAGTATCTAATCCTAAAATATTAAGTGTATAATTAAGATATCCGCTCGCGGCAGGAATTCTTTTTGGAGAAGCATCATCGGCAGCAGCATATTTGCCGGCTAACTTTGCAAGTGTGATGTTTGCAAACATGTTATCTTTTGCAATATCAACTATTTCAAAATCAGCAGGCCAAAAACCTGATGTGCTTGCCTCTGGTGTCATTGCAAATATTTTATTCTTTGTTAACTGTTCGCCATACATCCAGTCATCGCTGTTACCATTAACTATATAATTTACCGTTTGGTTTGCGGTGCCGTAGGTGTAGTTGTTATATGTTGTTAAAAGTGAGCCGTAGTTTACAAGCAAAGCAGAGTCAGGAGTATAAAAATCAGGAATATACCCCCACGGATATATCAACAGATTCCCAAAAGTGTGATAATTAAATGCAAGTTTAAACTCATGGGCATTGCAAAAGTCTTGCATCGTTTGGTTTTCTACTTCGCTAAATGGGTTTGTGCCGCGGTACGTTTCGTCTCCGGTAAAAGGAGAGGAGCCGGTATCATCAAATCCCCAATTATACCCGTAGTTTCTATTAGGATCAACACCAAAAGTTCCGTCTAAATTATCAAGCCTGTTTTTTCTCCAGAAACCGCCCCCCAAAGGATCAGTAAGCTCGTTGTATTGATAACCATCAGGATTAACACATGGCACAAAATACATTTCGGTATTATCAACCAAACTTTGAATTTCTGTAATGGTAGAATAGTTTTCCAGCAAGTACCACATATAATAAATAAGGTTTGATAACCCTGCAGGCTCACGGGCATGGTGCAATGCAGAGTATAAAACCTCTGGTTCAGTTTCATTGGTATTAGGATTGTCAGAAATTTTTACCCATAACAGTTGGTTGCCATCATTGGTTGTTAACGCATTTATTGGTTGTTTAACTGTAATAAGGTTAGGATATTTTGAAGCCATGCTGTCAAGCATATCCAGCATTTCCTGGTAAGTAAAAAAACCACCCATGCTCCCGAGTGTAAAATTTTGTGGTTGCGGATAATCAGGTGCTGATGATGTTGCACAAGGGAAAGCAGCAGTTCTTTTGGGGGATGGTTTTTGCTGAATGCGAAATGCTTTTACATCATCAACTATTACATCTGTTTTAAAACTTGCTTGTTTTAGTCTGTTGAGTTCAGTCTGGCTCATTTCCGTAATAAACCAAACACCTGGGCGATGGTCCCCCTCCGTAACATCAATGCCAAGAGAAGCCAGCTCGGTTATGTTTTTATTGGTTAACCACACTTTTACACGACTGTATTTTTCTTGTTGAGCAAATGCAGAATTAAATAAAAAAGTAAAGAAAATGATTTTGTAAAGTGTTTTCATTTTTGAAAGTGTTTAATAATTTGAATAGCAATAGTAAAAAATATGTGCCTGTTATTTTCCCACTTTTAAAAAACTACTAAACAAAAATTTGTTTCTTTGACAATTAACAAACACTCCCTGAAATGAAACGCTCACAATTAACGCCCATGCCCGAATACTTTGATCGTTACATAAATTTATGCGATGATGTAGACCTATCGGCCGCTTTGCAAATAAGCATAGACGAATTGAGCACTGCGTTTATGGAAAAATGTGAATCGCTTGGAGATAAAATTTACGCTCCCGGCAAGTGGACTGTTAAAGATATATTGCAACACATGATAGATACGGAAAGGATTTTTTGTTATCGCGCCCTTGCTTTTGCAAGAGGAGAAGCGGTTCGCTTACCCAGTTTTGAGGAAGATGATTATGCAAAAAATGCAGATGCGGGCAGGCGTACTGTAAAAGAACTTTTTGAGGAATTAAAATTAGTTCACGAATCAACTAAGGTGCTCTATAAATCCTTTACACCTGCCATGCTAGAAAAAAAAGGATGGGGATTTAAAGGCATGTACTCTGTAGCCTCTATAGGGTTTTGCATTCCGGGGCATCAGCGCTGGCATATTAAGGTGATAGAAGAAAGATATTTTCCGTTACTCAATATGAAATGATTTAGGGTTAAAATTGTGTAAACTTTAACTTTTACCAAACGGATTACTTTTGTACAAACAGTACATTTGAGTTGAAATTTAATCCGTATGCAAAAAATATTTCCTTTATTACTTCTTGTTTTTTTGCTTTATTATTCTGATAGCACAGCGCAATTGTTGCATAATAAACAAACGTTTACAAAAGCCGATACACTTCGCGGTAAACTTACTCAACTGCGAACATGTTATGATGTAACGTTTTACGATTTGCAAATTACCATTGACACAACTACGCAAAGAATTAAAGGAAGCAACACCATCTACTTTAAATCTGTAGCTGATTTTAACAAGCTACAAGTTGACCTGTTTGAAAACATGCAGGTTGACAAAATTTTATTTGAACAAAAACCCGTTATATACAAAAGAGAGTTTGGCGCTATTTACATTTCATTGCCTAAAACTATTTCTGCTTTACAATCATCATCCATAACAATTTACTATTCGGGTAAACCAACTATAGGAAAAATTCTTCCGTGGGATGGTGGCTTTAAATGGACTTATGATGATGCGGGTTACCCTTGGGTTGCTGTTGCCTGCCAGGGAACAGGCGCAAGTTTATGGTGGCCCTGCAAAGAACATCAGAGCGATGAGCCTGACAGTATGCAAATAAGTGTAACTGTACCCAAAGGATTAATGAACGTATCTAACGGAAGGCTGCGCGAAGTAATTGATACATCTAAAACTGCTGATACTTACAAGTGGTTTGTGAGTTATCCAATCAACAATTATAATGTTACTATTAATGTAGGAAAGTTTGAAAAGTTTAGTGATGTATATGAAAGTGAAAACCGCAAAAAACTCACGCTTGATTACTATGTAAAATCCTACAACTTAGAAAAAGCCCAGAAACAATTTGAACAGGTTAAGCCAATGTTGCAGTGTTTTGAAAAATATTTTGGCGATTATCCTTTTTACCGCGATGGGTATAAATTGGTTGAAACACCTTATTTAGGAATGGAGCACCAAAGCGCTATTGCTTATGGCAATGAATATAAAACCGGCTATGCCGGAACAGACTTTTCGGGTATTGGACAAACCTGGGACTACATAATTGTACACGAAACTGCACATGAATGGTGGGGCAACAACATAACCACAAAAGATATTGCAGATATGTGGGTACACGAAGGTTTTGGAAGTTACGCAGAAGCTTTGTATGTGGAGTGTACTTCTAACAACGCAACAGCTATACGTTACTTAAATGCTCAAAAGAAAAAAGTAAAAAACGATTTGCCTGTTGTAGGGCCATGTGATGTAAATTGCGAAGGTAGTGGCGATATGTATGCCAAAGGTTCATTGATGCTGCACACCATCAGAAATATTATTGCCGATGATGATGTGTGGTTTTCCATCATAAAGGGATTGCAAAAAGATTTTGCACTCCAAACAGTAACCACCGTACAAATTGAAAACTACATTGCAAAAAAATCGGGCAAAGATTTATCAAAAGTTTTTGAGCAGTATTTGCGTTACAAAGATTTACCTGTGTTTGAGTATCGTGTAAAAAGCGAAACACCATTTGCTATTGAATACCGATGGAGAGCAGATGTTGATGGTTTTGATATGCCTGTTAAAGCAACAATAGGAATAGGCGTAAGAGAATTTATTTATCCTACCACACAATGGCAAACAATTGAAATGCCCAACCTCTCTCAAAAAAACTTTAAAGTTGCTGAAGATTTGTTTTTTATCAAGATTAAGGAGGTTAAAGAATAAATTGAGCCGTGCCGCTTTATTAAAAATTATTTTACCTGCTGCTTTTGTTTTGTTGCTTGGTTTTGTGTTAGCTCTTTATCTCTCTCTTGCAACTATCACTCCTATAATTCATCCTATAAGAATTGACAGCACCTATGTTAGCCTCAAAAATCAGGAGCTCGTTACACAGACATATAACGATACCACAATAGACCCCGTTCAGCTTTTGTATCATCCATCGCAAATGAACGTAAGTGTTGTTGATGTTCACTGCAAAACTTCTGATGGCAACATTCTTAATGGATGGTATTATAACAAACCTAAAAATCCATCGGGAGCTGCAATTTTATTCATACCTAATTTTGGGGACAGCAAAATTAGTTTGATGGAATCATGTAGGTTGTTTAACGATTATGGTTTTTATGTTTTTTGTTTTGATATGCCCGCACATGGCAACAGCACCGGTGATATTTTTTCACTTGAAAAAAAAACCATTCAATGTTTAAAAACAGTGGTTGATACCATTTTTTTATACCGGGAAATTGAAAACCTTGCTGTAATAGGCACTGGTTTTAATTGTTATTTAGCTGTAAGAATTGCTTCAGAAATAAAACCAAAAGCATTAATATTAAACGACCCGGTAAACGCTGTGGAAGAATATTTGCAAAACATAGCTGAAAGTCGCTGGGGCGCGTTATCAGTATTGGTTAATCCTTTTACCATTCCTTTGTACGAATATAAAACAGAGGTGCGTATAGATTCTTTAACTTTATCCTCGCTTGTAAAAAAAAGTATGGTTCCTTTGATGATTGCTGTAACCGCTAATTCCGGTTTGCAAAACCAGGTTGGCGATGCAGTTAAAGTGTTTCAGGAATCGGCTGCACCCGTAAAAAAATTATGGACGGATAAAGCCAAGGGTTTTATTACGAATACCAATGATGAAGAAAAAAATTATTATCGTGCCGTTTCCGCTTTTATAAACAGCAACATTCCAAAAAAAGAAATTACCAACCGAAAAAGAAAAAGTATAGTTGAGCTTTGATTACCAAGAGCACCATAGATAAAATAATAGAAACCGCTCGCATTGAAGAGGTGGTTGGCGATTACGTGGCGTTGAAAAAACGTGGGGCCAATTTACTTGGTAACTGTCCTTTTCATAACGAAAAAACACCATCATTTACCGTTTCACCTGCGCGGGGTATTTACAAGTGCTTTGGCTGTGGTAAAGCAGGTAATGCTGTGGGCTTTTTAATGGAGCACGACCACTTAACTTATCCTGAAGCATTAAAACACCTTGCAAAAAAATATGGCATTGAGGTAGAAGAAGAAAATTATTCTCCCGAACAAATTATTGAACAGAACGAGCGAGAGAGTTTATACGTTGTAAGTTCTTATGCTCAGAAATATTTTACCGAAACCCTTTTTGAATCGGAAGAAGGCAAAGCAATTGGACTTACCTATTTTAAAGAGCGTGGCTTTAGCGATGACAACATTCAGAAATTTCAGTTGGGTTTTTCTTTAAGAGATTGGGATGGGTTTACACAAAATGCTATTGAAAACGGCTTTACAAAAGAAGTGCTCGTAAAATCGGGCTTAACCATTGAGAAAGAAAATGGCGATGAAGAAACACCTTCACGATTGTATGATAGATTTCGCGGCAGGGTAATTTTTCCGGTGCACAATGTTTCTGGAAGAGTAATTGCTTTTGGTGCACGTATTTTACAAGCCGATCCTAAAAGCCCTAAATATTTAAACAGCCCCGAATCGGAAATTTATATCAAGAGTAAATCTTTATATGGCATTTACTTTGCAAAAAAATCAATCATTCAAAATGATGAATGCTTTTTAGTGGAAGGATATACCGATGTTATTTCATTGCATCAAACAGGAATTGAAAATGTGGTGGCATCATCGGGCACATCGCTTACTCAAGACCAAATACGTTTAATAGGGCGCTACACAAAAAACGTAACCATACTTTATGATGGAGACCCTGCCGGTATTAAAGCGTCGTTGCGCGGTATTGATTTAATATTGGAAGAAGGGCTTAATGTAAAAATTGTTTTGTTCCCCGATGGTGAAGACCCTGACAGCTACTCCAAAAAAGTTTCTGCCGGTGCCTTGCTACAATACATAAAAGACAATGCAAAAGATTTTATCAATTTTAAAACAGCATTGCTATTACAGGAAGCGGCTAATGACCCCGTTAAAAAAGCAGCGCTTATAAAAGATATTGTTGGAAGCATTGCAAAAATACCCGATGCCATTTTGCGCTCTGCTTACATTAAGCAATGTGCTGTAATGATGGAGATGAATGAGCAGGTGCTGGTGAGTGAAATGAATAAGCTGCGCAGAGATTCGTTCCGCAAACAATTTACCCAACAAGAAGAAAACAATGTAGTATCTGATGAATTATTTGACAGCGTAATGTCGGCTAACCAGCCTGTGGTTTCCGATGATTCAACTGCTTGCCAGGAAAAAGAAATTGTAAGAGTCCTTTTAAACTATGGCGACAGGGAATTTTATTTTCAGCCCGATGAAGGGGAGCCATTGAAACTTGCTGTAAGAGATTTTATGTTGAATGAAATACTTACCGATGGTGTTGGTTTTGATGATGAAGTATTAGCAGGAGTTTTTACTTATTTTATTGGGGCAAGCGGAAAAGAGTTTCGGGAAATATTAGATGAGTTGAAATCTCACAAAGAAGAAAACATAAAGAACAAATCAATTGAATTGCTTTTTAATAAATACGATTTGCACAACTGGGAATCGAAACACATTTACGTAAAATCAGAAGAGTTGAATTTTAACGAGGCGGTGGTAAGTCCTGTGTTTTATTTAAAACTCAGAAGAATTCTTAAAATGAAAAGGGAAAACCAGGAGCAGATAAAAAATCTTAGAGATGTAGATTCAATACTTGATGAGTTAATGGAAAAACAAAAACTTTTTGATGCTTTGGTTCATCAAATTACTAAGCGATTGGGTATTGTAATTATGAGGTAGGATAAGTTATTTTTTACAAAACGGAACAATAAAAGAACGCTCTGAAACCCGGTAATTAATCGGTGCTTTTTATTCATTTACCAGGCTTATCACTACATCATTTGGATTAATATAAACTTAATACAAAATTATACGTAAAAAGTACGGTTCTTTAAGAGGTAAATTATATCTTAGCCAATCGGATTTTAGTTAACGTTAATGCTGCGATTTATACTTAGATTTTATGTTTTATTTTTAGTTTGCTCATTTCAGGTTGTTAATGCTCAAAATATTAATACCTGTTCTGGTAGCACTGGCGGGGTAAATTTTGTAGGTGCTATAAATGGATATGTCCAGCCTGTAAACTGTGCCGTTGGTGATTATCGTGTTTTAAATTACAGGAGAATTAGTGTAAACGCAGGCAACCCAACTGATGGCAGAGGTCAGTGGAAAAATACAATAAACGTTCAAATATCTGGCGGAAATGTAACACCGCTTAACATGCCCGGTGGAGCCGGTAATGGTTTTTTGTTTACCAATGGTGCCAACTGTGGTTCTATAGGAACTTATGCGCGTAAGTGGGCATTTACAGGGGTGGGGCAAGGTGCTGTTGATGCTGTTACCGGCTCAACATATTTTACTGTGGGCGGAAACGACATGGGCTTAAATATGAGCGCAACAGGATTTTACACATTTACATTACAGGATGCCGGATGTGTAAATGCAAATTACTATGTTGGCAGAACTACCAATAATCCTGTATTAATTACACATACAGGCGCAGCGCAAAGGGTTGTTAATAACGATGGTTCGGTTACTATTTCTTTTACGCTTAGTGCAACTCCTTCCGTAGAAGAAAATTTCTTTGTTCGCTATCGTGGTAATACTAACGACTTTAGTGCAGGAACTTCGTTAGCACAAGCAACAATAGTGGGCACAACTGGCACGGTAACCATTCCAACACAGGTGGGCGCCAGCACTGTTAACTATTATCTCTTTTCATCAACAAGAACATTAGCGCAGCTTAACACACATACCGAAAGTGACAGAAGCTTGGCCACACTTAATTTTGCTGACAATGCAGGTGTTAATTTTACGTATGCTTCTGCTATACTCGTTAATGGAACAACACCTGCTTCCAGCGCACTGTATGCAACGTTCACTGTTAGTCCGGGCGCTTTTAGCGCTATTAATGCAGGAACCCACCGGGGTGTTTTAACAGCAACTGTATTAGGTGATGTTACTACAGAAACCGGAAACATTTCATTGCTGGCAAGCGGGGGAACGTCTAATTATTCTTCGCTTACAATTAACCCAAGCGGAAACAGGCTTGTGCAGGGAAACGCTGCCTCACAAATGATTGATATAAACGGTGCTGATTTTGTAACAATTAATGGGTTAAACGCAGGAGGTAATTCACTGATTATTGATAATACTAATGCTGCTGCATCTAACGGAACCATTCGTTTTATAAATGACGCACAAAATAATGTGGTAAGAAATTGTACAATTAAGGGGTCATCGGTTGCAGCAAATGCCGGTGTTGTTTTTTTTAGTTCTGCGGCAGGAACCAATGGCGGTAACGATAACATTACCGTAGAAAATAATGTTATCCGTGAAAGCTCTAATGGCGACCCTATTTTTGGAATTGTATCATTCGGTACAAGTGGCGCTCCTCAATCCAAATGGAATTCAAATAATGCTGTTTTAAATAATCAATTAGTTAACTGTTTTTATGCAAGTGCCACTATTTGCGGAGGTATACACCTAACTAATGGCGCAAACGAAAACTGGACAATTAGCGGAAACAGTATTTACTGGACAAATACAAAAAATACTGTTGCTGCATTTGATTATTGGTATGGAATAAGAATTACAGGAAGTAACGGTACAGGTTTTAACATTACTAATAATTACATAGGTGGAACATCGGCTAACTGTAGCGGAACGCCTATGAGTTTTGCATCAACTTCAAATGGAAATAAGCTGGTGGGAATGCAGTTGCTTGTCTCGTCTGTTGTAGGCTCTGCCAATGTTCAGGGAAACACTATTGCTAATATTGTTCTAAACAGCAATTCCAGTAAATCAACCTCGCCTTATTTGTTTTCAGGTATAAATGTAGAATCCGGAAACGTTTTAATAGGAACTGCTTCTCCAAACATTATTGGTTCTTCAACAGCAACAGGAAGCATTGTAGTTAATGTTGCTTCAAATGCAGGTGGTGTTGTAGCAGGAATAGCAAATAATACCGCATTAAGCAATTGCAGTATTGCAAACAATTTTATTTCAGGTATTTCACTCACTAATGCCCCCGTAATCAGCACTGCGCGCGTAAGTTTTTATGGCGTTTACATCAATGGAGGAACAGCAACAGTAACAGATAATATTATTGGCAGTTCAACTATAGCTAACAGCATTTTAAATTCAACAGGAAATTTAGCTGGTGCCAATGGTTTTTATACAATGGGCATTTTTCAGGCTAATGTTACCGGTAGTGCTGCTGTAATCAGAAATAACACCATTTCAAATGTTGCCTACAATGGCTCAACCAATGCGCTTGCGCATCAGGTAATAGGCATAAGGACAAGTATCTATTCAAATATTGTTTCCGGCAACAGCATATCAAATTTATTTACCAATGCGCCCAATGTTAATATTGGATTAACAAGTTCCTTGCTTGGTATTTCAACCACATCAACTGGCGCAGACAGCATCGCACAAAATCAAATTTTTAATTTGGAAAACACCAATATTGTTAGTGGCTCTGTATATGCCGGAGGTATTCACATTAATACTGGTATTCATAGCGTACATCGGAATTTAATTTATGGCATAAAAATAAATTCCTTGGGAAATACCGGTTTAATTGAAGGGATTAGGGTTGTAAGTGGAAGTCCATCAATTGCTAATAATATGATTTGCCTAGGGAGTACTATTACTACTGTTCATGCTAACATTTCTGGAATTTATGTTTTTGGAGGCTCTCCGCGAATTTGTTTCAATAGTATTGCCTTGTCAGGAAATGAATCGGCAGCTTCACCTCCTTATGGCAGTGCTTATTGTTTAAGATTTGAGGGGGGTGGTTCTGTGCAGGTTGTGAATAATATTTTTTATAATAACAGAAATGTCCCTAACGCAGCAAGCGCATGTTTGTATTTTTTAGGTATTACGCAGTTTAATAATGTTACACTATGCGATTATAATAATTTTTATTTCGGCATAAGCATCAGGGTTGCGTTTATTGGCGCTGCCGCTTACAATACACTTGTTGCCTGGCAAGCCACCACTAGGGATGCTAATTCAGTAAGCTTTTTACCTGTGTTTGCAAACGTAGCCAACGACCTGCATATAACAAGCGGTTGCGATTTATCAAAGCGCGGCACAGCATTATCCATAACAGTTGATTATGACGGGCAAACACGCACCAACCCTCCCGATATTGGTGCTGACGAATTTTCAGGAACGGTTACTTCGGTTACATGGACCGGAGCGGTAAATACCAACTGGCATGTGGCAGCCAACTGGTGCCCTGCTGTGGTTCCAACTACTACCATAGACGCAATAATTCCTAACACAGCAGTGCCTAATCAGCCTTTAATTGATTTGGGAGGAAATGCTGTATGTAAAAGTTTAACTATTGGCACTGGCAAAACGTTAACCATGGCAAGTAGTCGTTTATTGCAGGTGCATGGATTATTGTTTACCAACAATGGAACGTTTAATGCAGGTGGTATTAGCGAAACCGTAGAGTTTATGGGTGCTGTTACCATTAACGGAACATCTGCAACTACTTTTAACAACTGCATAATAAATAACAGCACTACATTAGTAGCAGGCGTAAGACCAACCATGGTCGGAATTTTTACACTCAACCTTGGCAGCTTTGTAAACATTCCTCCTAATTATGGAGCTTCTTCAAGGTTGAACTATAACACTACTGGTGCTTATAATGTAAATGCCGAATGGACTGGTGCTGCGGTTACGGCTGGAGTTGGTAACCCTAACGATGTTTCTATTTCGAACAATACTACGCTTAATATGCCCAATATCCCACGCGGACTTGCCGGAACAATGTACATAACAAACGGAACGCTTCAAATGAACGCAACATCAGGCGCTGATTTATATGTTGGCAGAGATTGGCAGCGGACGGGGGTTTCTGGTACATTTAATCCTAACCAGCGTGCTATTTGGTTTAAAGGTTCCGCAGATCAAACTGTGAGAGTAATGGGCAATGGAACTGAAATTTTTGATTACCTGATAATTGACAAACCTCTTGCGGGCACCTATTTAAAGCCAAGCAATGCTGCTGGAGAACTAACAAACATTACCGTAAAAGCAACAGCAGGTGATGTTTTTCAGATTATTAACAACGGAAGTTTAGATATTAATGGGAGAACATTTGCCTTGGATGGAAATAACTCCATTTCAACCACTGGCTTTATCTATGTAAATGGCGTGCGCACTATTATTAATTCTGATCCCGGAGGAATTAATGCTGGATCTTTTGATATTACAGGAACAAACAATATTAACCAGCCAAGTTATTTTACAAAAAGTGTTAGGAATAATAGCGGAACAGGGTCGCTTATATTCAACCAAAATGTTTTAGTAACATTGGCTGATGGCAGAATGGATTTTGGCTTTGATGGAATTACAAACCTTACAACTGTTCAGGGTGTTCTTCAAATAAATTTAGGCGGTAGTGTTTCTCCTAATTCATGTTATTATAGTGGTCCTGTACCCGCATCTACACTTCGTTTTGCCAACACAATAGATTATCAGGTTAATGCTACTGACAAAACATGGGCTGCCGGTGCTATTTATTCGGGCTTGCCGGGTATTCCATGGAATGTAGAGGTAAACAACACCAATACCGATTTAACTATTAATGATGTACGTGCTTTAAGAAATAATCTTTCAATTACTGATGGAAGATTTACCCTGCTTGCAGGACCTTTTACTATTGGCGGTAACTGGACTCGAACAAATCCTGCCGGTGTAACGGTACCTCCATGTGCTTTTATACCAAACACTAATCTTGTAGTATTTGATAAAACTGGTGCCGGTGATCAGATTATAACTTGCACTGTTAATGGAAATACCGAAACTTATTATGATCTCGAAATTTCTCCTGCAACCGTAAATGTTCAGCTTTCTGCCGGAACCAATGTTGATGTTGTCAATGAACTTGTTTTAACATCGGGTAGCGTTGATTTAAATACAAATATGCTTACCCTTGGTACTGTTGGCTTTGCAGGTACACTTACGGGCGGAAGCACGGCCAGTTATATTATTGGGTATAAGGCAGCCGTTAACGGAACTTTTAAACGCTACATTCCTGCAACGGGTAGTTATTTGTTTCCTCTTGGCGATTTAATAAACTATACTCCATATAATTTGAATTTAACATCGGCAACATTTTCAAATTCTTTTATTAATTCAAGCTTGTATGATTTACCACATCCTAATTTAGGTACTGCCACAACTTACATTTCACGCTACTGGAAAATAGAGCCTACAGGAATTATAGCTCCTGTATTTAATACAACTTACACGTATGCTGATGCCGATGTTGTTGGCGCAGAAACGGGGTTGTATCCTTTCAGGTATTTAACCGCATGGATGGGAAGTGGTGGAAGTGGCGCGGCATTTATGCAAGGCACCGGTAGTGTTAATGCAGGATCCAATGTGCTTACCTGGAATAACATGAATTCTTTTGGTGATTTTACAGGATTGGGAAATGGCTCTCCTTTACCAATATCACTTCTAAATTTTAGTGCTTCTTTAAAAGAAAACGATGGTATAATAAATTGGATTACCGCCAATGAATTCAATAATGACTTTTTTACTCTTGAAAGAAGTTGGGATTCTAAAAAGTTTGAACCTGTTAATATTCAAAAAGGTGCGGGAACATCTAATACCCAGTTAAATTATTCTTTTCTTGATAAGGATGTATCCCTATCGGGAAATAATGTAGCGTATTATAGATTGAAACAAACTGATTTTAATGGAGCCTTTTCATACAGCAAAATTATTGCTCTGCCCCTGTCAAATAGAGAATCTGTTACTGTTTTAGGATGCTATCCTAATCCTTTTAATAGTTATTTTGATGTTGTTGTAATATCAGATAAAGAATATAATGTTTCGTTGCAGTTGTTCAACAAGCACGGTGCAAAAGTTACTGATATACAAACTGATTTTAAAAAAGGAGAAAACAAAATAAGCCTTAATAACCTTCATTCACTTGCCGATGGTGTGTATTTCCTTCGCCTTTCTTCCGAAAGTTTTATTGAGCACGTTAAGTTAAGCAAACAATAGATTTATTTGTGTATTAAAAATTGGTCAATGTAATTATTGATCTCGATTATTGGAATAACTGTTTTGGGAGCAGGCAATGGTGTTATAAAAAGCGGCAACCTGGTTAAATAAAGTATTGTTATCTGCCTAGAGATACTTATGTCTATAATAAAAATAATCTACTAAACTGCCATCACATTTGTTATACAAAAAGAATAGTTGAACTTTATTTAATTGTCTCAAGTTTTATCCCGTCAATTTTATCTTCGTCATCGGCATTGAAGGTTGTAGTTAAAACTAAAGAACCGTCTTCTGAATATGTTTTCCATAGCCCGCTTCGTAAGCCTTGTTTATAAAACCGCTGCTGGCGTATTTTTCCATTAGGATAATAATAGTTGTGTTCCCCTTCTTCAAAGCCTTCAAAGTATTTTCCTGTAAACGCGGTTTTTCCATTAGGATATGTTTGTTTCCATTCGCCATCCTGTTTTCCTTCTACATAATTTCCTTCTGCAATATAATCACCGTTGGTAAATTTCCACAAACCTTCGCGGTTGCCGTCAATGTAATTTCCGGTGGCAATAACAGTTCCGCTGTCGCTGAATTGAGTGGAAACCCCATCTTCCTTTCCATTTATAAATTTTTCTGTTCTTAAAATTTTTCCCGACCGGAAATACCAGTTCCACTCTCCCGATGGTAATCCATTTTGGTAATTACCCTGTTGCTGCAAACGATTATCAGAAAAAGAAAATTTCCATAAACCAATACGTTTGCCATCTTTATACTCCCCTTCTGATTTAATATTTCCGTTAGGATAAAAATATTTCCAGGGGCCCTGCGGGTTTCCATAAATATCAGTTATTCCTTCTGCAACTATTTCGTCATTCAAAAAAGTTTTCCCTGAAACAACATTTCCCTTATCGTCAAACTCTCTGAAAACTCCTTGTTTTACTCCGTTAATTACGTTGACAGATGATTTTGGTCTTCCGTTTTTATGATAATCACGCGCAATTTGCAAGTCAATTTTAGAAGTTGTATCAACAAAAATTTCTCCGTTACGATAAATTTCTGTTTTAAGTGCATCACCATTTTCTTTATAATATTTCATTACGCCTTCGCGCTTATCATCCACATATTTTACTTCCGATTTAATTTTATCGTTTGCAAAAAATTCCTTCCACCATCCTTGCTTCAAACTAAATTTGTCAATGCGGTTAATGCGCTCTTCTTTCTTTAAATAACCTTTATCATAAACCTGGAAAGAAATTATTCTTCCATCTTCAGCAAACTCTTTCGACACACCATTTTCTAACCCGTTTTCAAATGGCGTTTGCAAAACAAGTAACCCACTGTCATTATATAATTTATACAATCCGTTTCTTATTTCGTTAATAAGCGTTTCTTCTGATTTTATTTTTCCGGTTGTGTAATATTCTTTTTGAACGCCTGTTTTTTTTCCTTCTGAATAGTTGTATTCTGAAGTTAATATTCCTGCTTCATTGTAAAATTTCCAGGTGCCTGAAAGCTTGCTTGCAACACGATTTCCTTCCGATTTTATTCTTCCGGTTTCGTAATATGCCTTCCATAATCCATCAGGTATTCCGTTTACTAAATTTCCTTCACTGCTTAATTTGCCTGATGGGTAATAAAACTTAGTAATACTGTCATTTTGGGCTATACAGTTAGCTATTGTTAACAACAAAAAAATAAGTAGAGTTAATAACCTTTTCATAAAAAATATTAAAGCCCCGCTGCGGCACTTATTTCAAGCATACGTTTTAATGGTTTAAATGCTGCCTGTCTTAACTCTTCTTTTAAAATCAATTCAGGCAGTTCGTATTGCATGCATAAATATACTTTTTCTAAAGTATTAAGTTTCATATGCGGACAATCGTTACAAGCACAATTATTATTTGGTGGTGCAGGAATAAACGTTTTATCTGGCGATGATTTATGCATCTGGTGAATAATGCCCGATTCTGTTGCTACTATAAATTCTTTATCGCTGCTTGTTTGAGTGTACTTTAATAACCCGGTAGTACTGCCAATAAAATCGGCATGTTGCAACACAATTTCTTCGCACTCCGGGTGAGCAATTACTTTTGCATCAGGATGTCGGTTTTTCAACTTCACAATTTTTTGTTCCGAAAATATTTCGTGCACCATACAACTGCCGTCCCACAAAATCATATCGCGACCTGTTTTTTTTGCAATATATCTTCCCAGATTTTTATCAGGTGCAAAAATTATTTGTTGGTCTTTAGGCACACTCTCCACAATTTTTACAGCATTGCTCGATGTACAAATAATATCACTTAAAGCTTTTATGTCTGCCGTGCAGTTAATATACGATATCACAATATGATCAGGATGCTGTTCTTTAAATTTTTTAAATTCCTGTGGAGGACAACTATCAGCAAGCGAACAACCTGCTTTTAAATCGGGCAAAACAACCTTTTTTGAGGGGTTTAAAATCTTTGCCGTTTCAGCCATAAAGTGCACACCGGCAAACACAATCATATCAGCATTTGTTTTCTCTGCTTGTTGTGCAAGTCCAAGGCTGTCTCCAATAAAATCAGCAATGTCTTGTATGTCGGCATCCTGGTAATAGTGGGCGAGTATGATAGCATTTTTTTCTTTTTTGAGACGTGCAATTTCGGCAAACAGGTCAACTGTGGGAGAAACTTTGTGCGGCAAATATCCGTGATCGGCTAATAGCAATTCGGTTTTGTTATCAACGATTGAATTTTTCATTACAATATATATAATATATAATTATTTATTTAAATAAAATATGTTGTTATATTATGTCTGTTGGTAATCTGTATTACTTTATTGTTAAACGCTTGATACATTCAGTTACTACAGTTGCTTAACAGGATATAAACAGATATTAATTTGTAAGTGTTTAGTTTTTAATAGTATTTGTGTTTATTAACAAGATGTGTATAACATACTTTGTGTATTTATTTCTGGTAATGAGCTGTTACTTTTTGTGAATAGTATCGTGCAAAGGTTTATCAAAATTAGGAATAAAGTCGCTTGTGTTATCTATAAATCGGATTAAGAGAATGTGTAAATGTTGATAACCACAAAAAGAAACCACATGTTATAAACGGCAAAACTTTTTGTTAACTGTTTTTATGTTGAATAATTGGTTTTGTAATTGTTTAATTTTGAGGAGATAAATTTTTTGGTAAAAGTGATTGTTAATTGCTGTTAATAACTGCAAGCCCCGGCTAATTCCTCTTAGTATGTGATCTTAAAAAATAAAACAAAATGAAAAAAATTGTAATAGGTGCCGACCATGCCGGATATGAGTATAAAGAATATATACGCGAATATCTGCAGATGAATGGATACACTGTAACCGATAAAGGAACCTTTAGTAAAGATAGTGTTGATTACCCTGACTTTGCACATGCAGTAGCTGAGGTAATTGAAAACAATCAGGCAGATTTTGGAATTTTGTTTTGCGGAAGCGCCAACGGTGTTGCTATTGCTGCCAATAAACATAAAGGAGTACGCGCTGCTATTTGCTGGGAAAAGGAAATAAGCCAGTTGGCACGGCAACATAACAATGCTAATATTATATGTATTCCTGCTCGTTTTGTAGCAAAAGAATTAGCGCAGGAAATGATTGATACTTTTTTTGCAACAACTTTTGAAGGTGGAAGGCATCAGAACAGAGTAGCAAAGATTGATTGCTAAAAAAATCATTTCAATAAAATTTTCTTAGTTATTACCTGCTTCTGGGATTGAAAAGTAGCAAAGTAAACTCCTTGAGAAATAATCAAACCGTTTTGACTTAATGCCGGTAACTCCACTACGCTATTTGAGGAGTTAATGATTGTGTTAGTTATCTCTGCGCCCATTGCATTATATAAAGTAAAGCGAATCGGTTTTTTAGAATTATTTTTTACAATTAATTTTTCATTAACATAATCGTAGTAAACGTTAAAGTTATTCCCATGTGCGAAGCTTTGTAGCCCTACCACCACATTCCATTTACTCAACCAATAATCATTTTGTCCCCAGTTTACTGCGCTTTTATCTCCAACCGTATTTGCTAAACTTGTGTTTGCAAAAAGATATACTCCATCTTCTTGTTCTATAGCAAGGTTTTGTTCTTCGTGCATATCGGTTAAAATGGTTTTGTCCCATTGTTTAATAAAAACACTGTCGGTTTTAATGGCCCACATATTTTCTACGCCAAGATTGGCTTCGGTTTTGTCGCCACTGGGGTAGCTGTAAGACGTGCCGCCAATTAACCAGCCATTATCCTGCGTAACTTGTACAGATGTAATATCGTTATCATCTAAAAATCCGCCAAAAACTGTTTCATTAATTTTATTTCCGCTGGTGTCCGTTTGAAGAATCCAGTAATCAACATTAACGGAACCACCGCGGCAGGGTATGGTTTTATCAAACATAACATCACTGTTGCTGACCCCAAACCAGTAATAACGGTTGTTCTTGTTTACGAGTTGAAACAAATATTCATCGCGGTTGCTGCCAAAAGTTTTATCCCAAATTTTATTTCCGGCACTGTTAATTTTTACAGCCCAGTAATCTAACATGCCGCGTGTGGTTTGAGATTTATCGGCACCAAGCGAGCTTTGGCTATAACCACCCACTAAAATATTATCGTTGCCTGCGGGTGTTATCGCAACTAATCTGTCGTAAGAAGTTCCGCCCAAAGTTTTATCCCATAATTTATTTCCCTGTAAATCTGTTTTTATAATCCAGTAATCGGCATCGCCACGCGAAGGCTCTGTTTTATCAAAAGAAATTCCAGCCCCTGTATAACCGCCAAGTATATAGCTGCCGTTGTATTCTGTTAAGTCAATAAATGAATCGTCAAATTCTGTCCCGAAAGTTTTATCCCACTGCACATTGCCTGAACCATCAGTCTTTACTATCCAGTAATCATAACTGAACGCACGGGCAGAATCTGTTTTATCAAAACCAGGATCGCTGTTGCTTATGCCCCCAAGCAAAAAACCGCCATCCGTAGTTTCAATTGCTTTTATAAGGTTATCGTCTGCACTTCCGCCAATTGTTTTATCCCAAATAATAGTTCCGGCAGTATCAATTTTTACAATCCAGTAATCAAAAAGCCCTAATGAATTTTGTGTTTTATCTCCTCCAATATTTGATAGGGAATAGCCGGCAAGCAAATAATTCCCATCGCTTAATTTTATAAATGTCGAAAGGTATTCAAACGACAAGCCTCCATATACTCTATCCCATTGCTTTTGTAAGGGTTGTGAAAATGTTTGAAGGACTATAAATGTTAGAAATGCTACAAGGGTTAAAGCTGTTTTGTGAAAAAATTTCATTGAGTAAATGTAAGAAGTATTTTTTTAAAAACTACTCTAAGCTCTTAATCACAAACTCCCAACTAAATCCATACATTCGCGCTTCGAAAAAATTATATGGAATACATACAAGCGCTAATTGATTTTATACTACACATTGATAAACACCTTGCCGACATCATTTCGCAGTATGGTACATTAACGTACGTTATACTTTTCCTGATTATATTTTGTGAAACAGGATTGGTGGTAACACCTTTTTTGCCGGGAGACTCGTTGTTATTTGCCGCAGGAGCATTGGCTGCCAATCCAGCCATGGGGTTAAATGTTCACCTGATAGTTGTGCTTTTAATTATTGCGGCTATACTTGGCGATACGGTTAACTATCACGTAGGAAAATACATAGGACCAAAAGCATTTAGCGGAAAAGTAAAATTTATTAAGAAGGAATACTTAGAAAAAACACAGGCGTTTTATCATAAGCACGGTGGCAAAACAATTATTTATGCGCGCTTTGTTCCAATAGTGCGCACGTTTGCCCCTTTTGTAGCCGGCATTGGTACCATGAACTATTCTCGCTTTATCAGCTTTAATGTTATAGGCGCATTAATTTGGGTAATAGTGTTTACCTACCTTGGTTATTTGTTTGGCGATTTACCTTTTGTGCAAGGAAACTTTTCTAAAATAATTATTGTAATTATTTTGGTTTCGGTATTACCCATTGTTTGGGAAATGATAAAGGCGCGCAGGAGTAAATCGTAATTGGCGCTGAACCTAAAAGATTTAATACATTATAATTTAAACTGGTAGCCAATTGTAAAAGCAACAGGTAAAATATCTTGTTCAATTTTAATACCGGGGTCGTTTTTTAGCGCATCCCAATCATCATTAAATTCCTGAGAGCGCACGGGTAAAATCAATTCAAAGTTCCAAAAACCAGTGCGCGATTTACCCCACAACTCACCACCAATACTAAACGAAGGGCCATAATAAAGTTTGTTGTATTTAGCTGCACCTTTAATTTTTACGGCAGCATTATAACCATACATGCCACTAACAAAGGGGCAAAATTGTTTATCGGGCAAAATTCGCAAAGTAACTCCTGCATTAAAACCGGGCTTGACAATAGCATAACCGCCACCAATAAAAAATCCTAAGTTTTTAGTCGGATTCAAATTTAGCTTTACACCAAAGCCACCATAATCTAACCCCAACCCCAACCCTAAATTGGCAAAGGCCTTATTTTTTTGTTTTGCAAGAAATGGCGAGTTGGCACGAGCACAAGAAATTGTTACTAAAAACCAAAGGCAGGTAACATAAAGTAGTTTACGCATGTTTTCAGAAATTTAATGGTTGGTTAATATTTATTGATGGCTAATTAAGCGCATGGCGAGGAGATGTGCAAGCGCTGTGTAAAAACCTTTGGGGCTTTTAAAGAATTAAAGGGTTGACTCTCTCCAATTTTTATTAAGTTTGTCTTAAACATTTAAATCATCTTTTATGAAAAGATTTCTACTTACATTATTAATTATTACATGTGCGGTTGCAACCCGGGCGCAAAAAAACTTAACGTTGCTTGGTTCGGTATCTTTTCCCGGACAATCGCTTGCCGGTTGTTGGCGGTATGTTGATAACACCGGACACAACTATGCATTGGTAGGCGTAAGCAATGCGTTGGCAATTGTTGATATACAAAACCCTGCAGCACCTGTTGTTTTGCAATCAATACCCGGGGTGAGCAGTATTTGGCGCGAGGTAAAGGTATACAGCCATTATGCCTATGCAACCACTGAAGGCACAGGACCCGTGGGCGAACAAGGCGTGTTGATTGTTGACCTAAGTTCTTTGCCCGGCACTTGTGCTTATAAATATTATAATGGCGATGGCGCCATTGCCGGACAATTAATAACAGCACACACTGTGCAGGCTACCGATGGTTACCTGTATATTAACGGCAGCAACATTGCAAATGGTGGCGTTGTAATTTGCGATTTGAATATTGACCCCTGGAATCCAACCTTTGTGGGCATGTACGATGATTTTTATTGCCATGACAGTTATGTGTATAACGACACCTTGTGGGCAAGTGAAATACTTGCCGGAAAATTTAGCATTATTGATATTACCAACAAAAGCAATCCGGTGTTTATAAATGATCAAATAACACCCGGGCAGTTTAACCACAATGGCTGGCTGAGTGATAACAAACAGGTATTTTTTACTACCGATGAAATTAATGGCGAACCCCTGGCATCGTATGATGTGAGCAATGTAAACAACATACAATTGCTTGATGAGTATTTAACCGACACTTTCCCTAATGATGAGGTGCACAATGTGCGTGTGCTTAACGATTATTTGATTTGCCCAAGCTATGGCAGCCAAATAACAATTGTGGATGCTGCGCGCCCCGATAATTTAATTGAAACAGCCAATTACCCCACGGGAAATTTCTTGTGCTGGGATGCCGACCCATATTTACCCAATGGAAATATTATTGCATCAGACATGTATAGCAGCACGCTGTATATATTTTCGCCAACATATGTGCGCGGCTGTTATTTAGAAGGCAACGTTACCGATAGCCTTACCAATTTCCCTATTAACGGAAGTACTATAGAAATTCTTTTAACCCCTAAAACCGAAAACAGTAATTTGCTTGGGAACTATAAAACCGGCACTGCCGATGCAGGCACATATACCATACGCTGCAGCCAGCCCGGCTATTATACCCAAACAGTTGCAGGCGTGCAGCTGCAAAACGGAGTTTTAACCACGCTCGATTTTAAATTGGTGCCTATTGGTTTTGGTATAGAAGAACCGGAGCAAGGCGTTGTGCAGGTGTATCCTAACCCGTTTAACAGCCAAACACAAATTACCTTAAATAAAAACATTAACCAGGCACAAATTATTACCAATATATATGACGTTGCCGGAAGACTTGTGCGCACGCAAATGTTTAATAAGCTTAGCGCACCATCGGTAATAAAGCGCGGCAACCTTAGCAGTGGTGCCTATACTATGGAGGTGGTTGCTGGCGAAAAAATAATTGCAAGAGAAAAGCTGATAGTAGAGTAATTAATTGGAGCTACGGCAAAGAGCCTGTTTTTAAGATTTCACGCAGAGGCACAGAGCCCGCAGAGTTTTTTGATTTTTCAAACTCTGCGGGCTCTGTGCCTCTGCGTGAGAAAAGACCATTGATATACTCCCCCCACCTACTCCACCACCACCTTCCTCACCACACCGCCAACCCTTAAAAAATAAATACCTTTTCGTATATGGCTTACGTTAAGCGTATGATTGGCTGATGTTATATTAAACTGATTAATTGTGCGCCCTGCAATATCTGTTAGTGTTGCATTGATGGGTTTGGTGTAGTTGGTTAGGGAGATGTTGAGGGTGGAGGAGGCAGGATTTGGAGAGATTATAATATCGGATGCAGATGGAGTAATGTTATTTGTTGAAACGGTAAACTGCACTTGCTTGCATTCAGACTGTCCTCCTGCTGTTGCACAAACTGTGTAGTTGTTTGATGCCATGCGATAATGCCCGTTGGTTTTATAGAGATGCGATGATGCTTTTCGGGTGGTGGCATATCCATCGCCAAAATCATACAAAACGGTATCGTACCCTATTGAAAAATCTCTTACAAAAATTAAATTATGATTGGTAGGCGATTGCATGTTTTTGATGCAGAAATCTAAGCGCCTTGTTGTTGGGTGATTACCCCACCCCGCAATACTATCATAACCCCAGTAATGTTTAACCATGTTTACATCATACCATTCAAAAGTTCCATTAACCGGGTATGGTTGCGACCAAGTGGCTGCATTATTCAAAGAAACAGAATCAACAACCCACGAGTGTGTTTGTATGTTATAAATTCCCGAATAAAATGTTCGCGAGTTTAATATTGTATCAACTCTTTCTGCAAAAGCCACTCCATTGGCCGCACTTGCATATTTACCTGCAAAATTCAGAGTATAGCTTTGCCACTGATTTAACCAGGTATCTACTATTCCAAATGTTGTAGTGCTATCGGTTCCAAATGTTACAATTCCATTCCATGTGCTGTTGCTTGCAAAAACACCATGAGATACTGCTGTTTCATTCAAAACTCCCAATACATTTTGTGCATCAGGGGCTATAAAAGCAATAAAGTAATCGAGAGTTGAAGGAGACCAAAGCTTCAATACACCATCCCACCCCTCAAATTCTAATACTTCGTTGGTTGTATTAATGTATGAATAATTAAATCCATAATAGCCCACATTGGCAGATGTAGAACTTGGAAAATAATTTTGCCGCGAAATCAGAAACTCATTCATTGCGTCAACAAAAAAAGCGGTTTGGGAATCGCTATGCTGGTAAAAATTAAAAAACCCCGATGATATGTTATATGAGATAAAACTATTTGTAAAGGTGTAACTATTAAACGAATCGTAAGTGATTATTGTTAACCATAAATTATGATTGGTTATTGCTTTATAATTTGGCATTGGAGTTAAAATGGTAGTGTCCCTAAACTGACCCAATTCAAAATCGTAAACAATAACATCAGTTTCTTCGCCATAAGCATTTCCACAAGCCAATATTCCGGTGCCGTTTTTATATACAATGGTATCGTAAACCTGTGTGGTATCATACATCCACTGCCCCTGCAAAGAATCAAAACAGGCAATAGCCAAATAACTTTGTCCTACACCCACCGTAACTTCTGTTACCTGCAAAGGATACGGCTGCCATGCAATGTTTGTAAGCGTTTGTGCTTTTGTATAAAAACCAAGAAAGGCTGTAGTAATAAGCAGGCAGAGTAGTTTTTTCATCACAATTAGCTTTTTAACCGAACGTAAAAGTAACCAAATGTTTTATTGCCACAATCAAAGAGGCTGTCTCAAGAGGGGTGTTTTAAATATTTCACGCAGAGGCACAGAGCCCGCAGAGAGGAAATGTTTTTTGATTTTTCAAACTCTGCGGGCTCTGTGCCTCTGCGTCAAAAAATAACTTTTAAGACAGCCCCTTAATCACAACATCAAACCCCTCACCCCCTAGCTCTCCCGCCAAAATGCCCAGCCGCTTCTATCGGGCAAGGCCTGCCACCTTATTAACCTTTTGTGCTTGCGGTTTACGCGGTTGCATACCGTGGTTGGGCGGTATTTTTTAAGCCATTCCTTTTTAGGTAACACAAATGATGTGTTCACCTTCATGGCTAATAATTTATTGTACAACGGACCGCTGCTGCCCCGGCCATGCCCGTCCATGCCATGAAAATCTTCGGGTGGTATATCATACATATTATTGATATTTAAATGGTTATTGAATAATAATTTTACTCTTAATTAAATTTATAAGATATAACATTAAACTCGTTTGCATAAACCGTTAACTTAATTGCACCAACATTAAATTCAATTGCACTAATGTTTAACCTAATTGTATTAACATAAAATTCAGTTACAGTAATATTTAACCCATCTACACAAACCTAAAACTCAATTACAATAACCTAAAAGTTATTTACACCTTTGGAGCTAAAAAATCCCGCCTGCGCGGGAAATTTTTCTTGGTACCTGGTACTTAATACCTGGTACTCCTTTCTTATGGCGTTGGTGGGGTGGGTTGCGGACCCTGACCTTCAAACAGAGAACCTATATCATCTACCACAGCCCTTGCACCCGCCACCTGGTTATCATCAGCCGTTTTTGCCATTTCATACACACCACGCATAAACGCAAACAACTCGGCACCGGCTACATCCTGCGTTTCTTCTATACGGTTTAAAAGCAGCAGCGCTTTTTGCCGTATGCTTTCCAATTGATTATAAACAGTAAAATCATTAGCAGCATTTAAAGCAGTGCCCGAAAAACCGCTCACCAACTGAGGCATGTTTACAATATGCTCCTCCACCGTGCGCTGCACATAGGGGTACCGTGTGTTGTCAATAGTTGGGTTGGCTTTCTTCTCGGCTTCGGTAAGGTTTTGCGCAAACGTAAAATTGCTGTTAATTATATTAAACGCCTCGTTTATGGCATCTAACTGCGGATCGGTAAAAACCGTGTCTAATTTGTTTACAGGCATAGTGTTTTTGTTTTTTAAAATTTAATTTATGGGGATGATTAATTGTCAGGCAAAAAAATCTTTACCGATATATTTAACCCATCGGCAATTTTATAAATCGTTTCAAAAGTCGGATTCATTTTGCCGTTTTCAACGCGGCTTATATACTCTGCCGAACGATCGCTGGCGATCCCTAAATCCAACTGGCTCATCTTCTTTTCTTCCCTGTACTTTTTAACACGCCTGCCAAATTCTTTTCTTCTTTCACTCTCTTCGGTTCCCTTCTTTTTCACTTGGCAATGGAACAAAAACAATTTAAAAACATACTTGACACATACATCAAGTTGGGGTGTTTCTTTCAACAGGTTTTCAACAGCAAACACTTAAAGATTCAGGCATCCGTACGCTAACCATAAATCACACATGCCCCTTTTTCTCTCCGCCCCCTGCGCCTCTGCGTGAAACCAATTCCCCAAGCACCCTTCTTTTGAATTTCCCCTCCAAAATCTTACAACTTTTTTTGTAAGCAATTCGTACAAAACATCATAACAATATTAAAAACCTCAATGCCATGTTTGTAGAAAGTATGTCGTTTGAAGAAATCAGAAAAGAAATTATTTCCGATATAGATGTCGTTAAAAGCAAATTTCAGATGCAGGTAAAAACCATCTGCAAACTGATGCGAAAAACCAATATGTCGGTATTTAAGAAGTACTACGACTATCGCTCACCCGTAAACAAAAACCAGTGGTTATATAGCATAGAAATTCGCAATCCTAAAAGCAACAACGGGCAAATAGGTACAATGTCTCAATTCACAACACGCAACGGCTATTGCGCAGTTATGTACCTGCCCGATAAGCAGGAAACCTACCTTTTTCACAGCCATTTTTTTACACGTTACAACCAACGCACTGATATAGGCCTGGTAATGCCCAAAGAGATTATGATTGCCTTTCTAAACGACAATCCGCAATTCCTTTCCCATCTGCTCGTACAAAAAAGCCCCACCGAACACGAGGCCTTTATTCAATTCAAATATGGAGTAGGCTTAGGAAGCTATCACAGCCATATTAAATTTTATGACATTCGCACCTTCATATCCAACCAAATGCTCAAAGGCGATCAAATAAAGCTTTCAAAAAACTTCGAAGAAAAGTACCCCCAACTCATTGAAAGAAAACCGTAGCCTCCCCCAAACCCTTATGCTTTCACTACATAAATCAAACTCGAAAAACTCTTCTTATTAAACACCCCCATCAAATTACTAACCGCACCTACCACCAACGCCACCAGCATACCCCAAATGCCCGGAGATGCATTCTTTGTACTAAATGCTTTGTACTTAATACTTAAAAGAGACACATAAAACGAATCAAACCACATAGGCAGCACCTTTTCTACTTGTAACCGGTGGTTGCCTAATAACTGCGTCATACTTTTTATTTTAAAATGATACAAATGGCGGGGCACATCATAAGCAGCCCAGTACTCCTTAAAATATTGCGCATCATAACTATCGGCATTAGGCACAGCAATAATCATTACACCACCGGGCTTCAATACACGCTTCAACTCATCAATAGCTTTATCAAGTTGATGTATATGCTCCATCACATGCCAGAGTGTAATTACATCAAAAGATTCATTGGCAAGCGAAGACAAATCAGCTATTGGTCTAAGTTCTATTGCATGATTCTTCATTGCCACATCCCTTGCCTCTGGCGAAGGCTCAAGTCCGGCAACCTCAAAACCACTCTTACGCATGGTGTTTAAAAAATCACCCGTTCCCGCTCCATAATCCAAAAGTGTGGTTGCGGTAGGATGCAAGCCCCTTATCATAGAAGATTTACTATTTAAAGTAAAACCCCTTACCCAGTGGTATAAGCTGTTAATCAACCCCTTAGTGGTGCCCGAATGTGAAACATAGTCTTCTCCTTTATAGTATTCACCTATCTCATTTTCATCCGGTCTGGGGTTGGTAAAAAGAAACCCGCAGGCGCTACAACCCACAATCGTAAAGGTCTTTTTAGACGATGTAAAATCCTTACAATCAATATATTGCGAGTAATCCGCACAACCACAAACAGGACATTCCTTAACCACTTCCATCCTGCAAAAAAGCAACTAATAACCCACAGTTCCAAATGCCGTTCCACGTGAAACGGGCTTATAAGATTTAGGAGAGAATGTCAAAGTTAATCCCCCCAACCTCGAGGGTAAAACCTAAGCCGCAACTCCCCTCTGTGCGAAGGCATGTGTTTAAGCGAGAGGGGGCAGGGGGTGCGCCCTTCTTTACTCTGCGCAAATCTTCCACCCTCTGCGGTTAAAACGATTAAAAAACAAAAAAGCCCCGAAATTTTACTTCCGGAGCTTTATTTTTTCTGGTACTTTATACTTAATACTTTCTATTCTTTCATCCCTCACCTTCCCAAATACACCATCAACACACTAATATCTGCCGGGCTCACCCCACTTATCCTCGATGCCTGCCCAAGCGTTCTTGGTCTTACCTTTTGCAGTTTCTGCTGTGCTTCGTTTGATAAAGATTTTATACGCCCGTAATCCATATCCTCCCATATCATCATATCCTCCAGTTTATTCACCTTTTCAGCATGTTCATATTCCTTATCAATATAGCTTTCATATTTCGCCACTATCTCCGCCTGTTCTTCTGCATCGGCATTATTTATTTCCGTTAAAAATTCGCGCAACCCCGTCACGGCATTTTTCATTCCACCCAGGCCCACCTGCGGGCGAAGCAAAATATTATGCAGCTTTATTTTTTGAGATATAGGTGCCGACTCCACCTTTTCCAGGTAGCTGTTTATCTCTTCTGGCAATACCGAAGTCTCTTTCAAATAAGTAAGCATTTTTTCTGTGGCTTCCACCTTTGCTTTTACCGCATCCATTCTATCCTGTTTGGCAAGCCCTATTTTATACCCCGTTTCCGTCAATCGTATATCAGCATTATCCTGCCGCAGCAGTGTCCTGAACTCAGCCCTGCTCGTAAACATACGGTACGGCTCATCCGTTCCCTTCGTTATCAGGTCATCTATCAATACGCCTATGTAAGCATCGCTGCGCTTTAAAATCAGCGGCTCTTTATCATTTATTTTCTGGTGAGCGTTAATTCCCGCCATCAGTCCCTGGCAGGCCGCCTCCTCATAGCCGGTGGTGCCGTTTATCTGCCCTGCAAAAAATAATCCCTCCACAATTTTAGTCTCCAGCGACAGGTCTAACTGCATAGGCGGAAAATAATCATACTCTATAGCATACCCGGGCCTGAACATTTTTACATTTTCCAGCCCTGGTATCAGCTTCAGTGCTGCCAACTGCACATCTTCCGGCAAGCTGCTCGAAAATCCATTCAGGTAAATCTCCACCGTATTCCATCCTTCCGGCTCCACAAACAACTGGTGGCGCTCCCGTTCCGCAAAACGGTTTATCTTATCCTCTATCGAAGGGCAGTACCGTGGTCCCAAACCCTGTATCCTCCCTGTAAACATGGGCGATTTCTCAAAACCCGTCTTCAGTATTTCATGCACCTCCGGGTTGGTGTATGTTATAAAACAACTCTTTTGTTTAGAAAGGGTAGGAGTGGAGGTATAAGAAAACTTCCCCGGCTGCTCATCCCCAAACTGCTCCTCCATCTTACTGTAATCCAGCGAACGCCCGTCTAATCGCGGAGGTGTTCCCGTTTTCATGCGCCCGCTCACAAATCCAAGCCCCGTCAATTGCTCTGTCAATCCTGTAGCCGCTTTCTCTCCAGTCCTTCCTCCGCCAAAACGCTTTTCCCCTATATGTATAAGCCCGTTTAAAAAAGTGCCGTTAGTTAACACCACGCTCTTGGCTTTAAATTCAATGCCCATTCCCGTTACCACACCCGTAACCCTTTTCCCTTCTTTTGACTTTTGACTTTCAACTTTAATCTTTGAGACCATATCCTGCCAAAAATCTACGTTAGGGGTTTGCTCCAGCATCATACGCCATTCCTCTGCAAAACGCATGCGGTCATTCTGTGTGCGCGGGCTCCACATGGCCGGTCCTTTACTCCTGTTCAGCATCCTGAACTGTATAGCCGAACGGTCCGAAACAATCCCCGAATAACCTCCCAGCGCATCCACCTCACGCACTATCTGCCCTTTGGCAATGCCACCCATGGCAGGGTTGCAGCTCATCTGCGCTATCGTTTGCATGTTCATAGTAATCAACAGCACACGGCTGCCCATATTAGCTGCCGCTGCCGCTGCCTCACAACCTGCATGACCGGCCCCTACCACTATCACATCATATTCCTGCGTAATCATTTTGTCTTATTTGTTTTTATTCCCCCTTCCTTCCCTTTTCCCTCTGTGCGCTGCCCTGTGTGCAAGCGAGAGGGGGTAGGGGGTGTGTCCTTCCTTAAATCCCCTGTTCCACGTGAAACCTAACCCAACTTATCAAATATTTTAAACACGTTTTTCACAATCAAAATACCTGACAATCAATTTATTATATTTATTTTGTTAAAACTCAGGCTCACAAAAATAAAGCATTTTTCCTTTACATTTTTCGCATTCTTCAAAATAGATTTTGCCCCCTTTTTGTAGCATTTACTATTCCGTTTGCAGCATTTACTATTCCGTTTGCAGCATTTACTATTCCGTTTGCAGCATTTACTATTCCGTTTGCAGCGCTTACTATTCCGTTTGCAGCATTTACTATTCTGTTTGCAGCATTTACTATTTTGTTTTTAGCGCTTACTATTCTGTTTTCAGCGCTTACTATTCCGTTTGCAGCATTTACTATTCTGTTTTTAGCATTTACTATTCCGTTTTAAGCATTTACTATTCATCCAGCAGCGATTACTATTCTGTTTGTTGGTTTAATAATTCTATTTGGGCATTTTAATTATAATGTGGTATTGATTCTGATCAATCGGTTAGTGGGAGATGATATTGTGTTGCTGTGTTGAGCGTTCAGCTCTAAGTTATTAGATAATGCAAATTTTACTGGGAGTGTTCAACCAACTGTGCTTTTAAAAAATTCTTTTGAAGAGAAAGAAGCCAGCGGGCTCCTTCCCCTTCTCCAGATTTGTTGATTTGTCCATTACAAACATACTTTTTTTATTGTTGATTAATACGTTCTTCAAATAAGATTTGCATTTGAGCAGAGATGAGTTTCCATCCTTGTATTTGTGATTTCCATCTGCCGTTG
>Ga0209605_1000073_pt1 | contig 137015 bp, 97 predicted proteins | sample AD_UKC035_MetaG_FD_184408 | JGI IMG/M metagenome (GOLD analysis project Ga0209605, IMG submission 184408) | Active sludge microbial communities of municipal wastewater-treating anaerobic digesters from USA - AD_UKC035_MetaG (SPAdes) (version 2) | ecosystem: Engineered > Bioreactor > Anaerobic >...
CCTGCCCCCGCAGGGGGTGCGCTGCACCTCTTCCCCCATTGGTGCGGTGCACCTTCACGGCCTGCCCCCGCAGGGGGTGCGCTGCACCTCGTCCCCCATTGGTGCGGTGCACCTTCACGGTGCGCTGCACCTCGCCCCGCACAGGCGCTGTAGGGCGGGTTTCCATACCCGCCCCCCCCGCACAGGTGCGCTGCACCTTCAAGGCCTGCCCCCGCAGGGGGTGCGCTGCACCTCGCCCGCACAGGCACCGCAGGGCGGGTTTCCATACCCGCCGGCGTATTGGATCCCCGGTAGGCGTGAGCCCTAGCGCACGCGCAGACCAAGCGGCAGGAAGATCTGCCGGGCCACCATTACCTGCGCGCTGTCGGTGTTGTCCCCCGGGTTCGCCTCCGGGCCGGCGGACCAATACTCCAACCCCACCGTGTACAGCGTCCCGTAACCTGCCCCCGACGGCAATCCAACATACAGCAGGAAGGAGCCCTCCTCCAGGAAACCCTGGTCGGGCAGGTCCCACGTCACCTCGTCGCCCACAATCAAGGGCGTCACCCCAGACGTGTCCCACAGATAGGTCAGTTCCGACTCGAGCGTCGCGACGAGCTGCACGTCCTGCGCCGTCGTCCCGCCGTGGTTGGCGTACTCGAGCTGTAGCATCGCCGCCCCACCCGGCGGCCCACCCGCCGTAGCGCCAAACGCGGCATAGCCGTCCACCTCCTCCGCAGCCGCCCAGCTCCAGGAAGTGTTGCCATAGCCACTGTAGCTGGTGTACACCCGGCTCGACGTCGGAGACGAGTGGAAGAGCATCGGGGGGGTGGCGACCCCGCCGTACGCGTCCACCAGGGCGTAGAACAGGTGGGTTCGCGAGTAGTAGTCGTAGTCGCTCCACGTGAGGATGCCGTGGTTGGACGCATCGGCTGCCACCGAGACATAGTCGTTCCCCGAGAACGCGGCCGGGTTGTCGAGCGCCACCGGCCCAAAGACCCGGTTGTAGGCGCTGTCGAGCAGCGCGTAGCGCACTGTGTAGCTCGGATACTGCCCTCCGGTCCATGCCACCAGCGTCCGCCCGCCCGAGAGCTGCACGGCATCGGGGTTGTAATCGTACGAGGAGTAGCCGTCATCCGTAAGGTTGGTCTCTCCCTTGACCACATAGCCACCGCTGTCCAGCACAGCGTAGTGGATATCGTCATCACTGGTCCGCTCCCAGCTGAGCAACACGCGCGACCCATTCAGAGCAGCCAGGTTCGCTCCCGAGTGACCGTCCTGGTAGCCCGGCGTGTCGAAGGTGAATTGAGTGACCGGCTTGACCGAGATGCCGCTGCTGCTACGCACCGCGTAAAAGATGTCGTCGACGTAGCAGGAGTCGGAGCATCCGCCCCCCGGCGCCGCCGTATACTCTCTGCTCCAGGCCATGACGTACCGATTGTCGCTCGTACCCGCCACGGTGGGGTTGTAGAAGCTGGGCCACCAGTAGTCGCCCCAGTCACCCCAGTCCGAGTTGTTGGTGACGTTCAGCGGGCCGTAGACTACCCCGACCGAGGGGTCGAGGATGGCAAACCAGATGTTGTAGTTGTACTCGTCCGTGTCAGAATCGTAGGAATAGCGGTACCAGAGCACGCCTGCTCTGCCGTCCGTCGTCGCCGCCACCGCCGGGTAGGAGTCGTAGGTGTACACATCTGCCCCCGAGAGGTCGGTGAGGCGCTCCGGCGCGCGCAACGGCTGCCCGTAGCGGTCGAACAGCGCGTACCAGAGCTCGTCGACCCACGGGCCGCCGTACTGCTGCCCCTCACTCCACACGTAGACAAAGCCGTCCGCCGTCTCTGCCACGGCCGGATCGTAGCCGTAGGTCCAGTCGGGCGCTGCCTTGCGCAGAATATCGCCGGCCGGCTGTGCCAGCCGGAGGCTCATCGCCCCGTCTGCCTGGTCGGTGTACACCTGTGCGAAGGGCGCCGGCACCGCCGCCTGGAGCGTCGCAGTCTTGCCCACATCGGGGTTGACCGACGAGCGGGCGGTGAGCAGGACCGTGTCATGGTCGCCGGAGGCGCTTCCGCCGGGAACAGCCACGCGCACCACGATTTCTACGCTGCTGCCCTGCGGCACCAAGCCGGTGTCAGGCACGCCGTCGGAATCGGAGTCGGCGAGCGGCGTCACGCCGTCGCCCTCGAAGAGGGCGACGGCCCAGGCCGAAATCACGGTCAGGTCGTAGGTATCGGACCCGAGCTCACCGGTGTTGCGAATCGTCAAGTCGAAAACCTCGTCGACGCCTGGCTGCGCGAACCCGCCCAGGTAGCGAGGCACGATACGGACACGCGCGGCGGGCGGCGGGCGGTCGAACAGCACGGCCTCTCCTCCAGGGATGGAGCTGCACCGCGCATAGAGCAGGCCGTCAAGACCCACAGAGTCCTCGATCCCCGTCGTCGCGCAACACCAGCCCCCGGAGTAGTCCATGTCGAGGTATTGGAACTTGACGTCGCCGCTCTCATACAGGATCGCTTCGAAGGTAAAGACCGCATCCCCGCAGGTGTCGCCCATGTTCTCCCATTCGACAGCCAGGTAGCGGTTTGGGGCCGAGCCTCCAGTGCTGTAGCGCACAGCCCCCGAGTAGTCGTCGAACCTCCGCGCCCAGGGAGCGACGATGTTGTTCGGGTAGCCGGGGTTGGGCAGGCTACTGGGATAATAGCAGCCGCTGCCGGAGGCGAAGGTCAGCCAGCCGTTGTAGCTGACATAGGCGGTCGTGTAGGTATTCTCGTAGTATTTGAACGAGAAGGGGAGGGGTACCTCGGCCAGGTTCTGGCAGTTGTCGTACAGGCCGGTGTCGACGGACCCGTTCACCCAGCCGAAATCGACGCCGTCCTGCCACGTGTATCCAAAGTCATCGGGGCCGCCGGTGTCCTCTGGCACGATCGCCTGCGCCGGCTCCTCTGCCTCGGCGCCCGCACTACCGGGCGGTCGCTCCCCCCCAGGTGACCGGCCCGATCGCGTGTCCTGGTCCGGGAGGTCCCGGCCCTCCGGCACCCGCCCCTGCCACGTCTCTGGCCCCTGTGCTCCGGCGGCCGGGCCGGCCAGCCCACCCGTCAAGCTCAACACGAAGAGGAATAGAACCAACCAGCGCGTCTTCATGATGTACCTCCTTGGGCTATGTTCGTCGCCGACCGGGTGTACGGTGAGAATGCTCTGGGTCGCTCACCTCCTCTCGTTGGCAGGGTGTGCGAGCGCTGCCCTAGAGCGGGCGGCGCTGCAATGGGCCGGGCCCGGGGGTCGGCGCACAGGAAGGGGATGCGCAGATGGAAGTGGGCCATTCCTATGCTACCACGACGGCGCGCAGGCGTCAAGCGCACCTCCCTGGTCCCGGGGCATGTCGAAGCAGCCCGGCACACCGCAGGAATGCTCACAAGGCGCTATGCTACGGCTGAGACGGGGAGTGGAGTCCTCTGTGGGCATCCATGCAGGACAAACGTCTGACATGGGCACGGACACGGCCCTGAATCGCGCGGCTTGACTCCTGCGCAGCAGGGTGCTATTCTGGCAGCCACAGGGGAGGCGAACCCAGGCGGGCCGGGCGGGCAGCCGGCGGAGCATGCGGGCGAAGGCGAGAGCGTACAGGCATGCGCCCGGCACCCCGGGCACTCACCGGACCTTGGGTGACCAGATACCACAGCCATGGTCACTGGGTCACTCGGGCTTGACCTTGCCCTGGCCCGAGTGATAGTTGGCTCCCCGGTCGAGGCGCCGGAGAGATCAAGCCGAGAGTGCTGCAAGAATGATCGCCTGATACAGGTAGGCCGACGAGCTGAGGAGGGCGGAAACCATGGGCAAATCCGTCGCCATGTTGCTGATTCTCATCGTGCTGCTCGCCGGGTGCGGTGAACCCCCGGCTCCAACGCCGGACTTGGTGGCGACCCAGGTAGCGGTGATGGAGGCGGCGGCCGCAACCATTACCGCCAAGGCACCGACGTCGACACCCACTCCTCCGCCGACAGACACGCCCATACCGACGGCGACCCCGACGGCGACCGCTAGCCAGACGCCCACCGCCACACCGACGCCGACGGCCACCCCCACCAACACGCCCACTCCCTCTCCCACTCAGACGGCCACATGGACTCCTTCGCCGTCGCCCACCAGCAAGCCGAAGCCTACCTCGACGCCGACCCGGCCGCCCAGCGGCCGGCTGCTCTTCTCATCTACCGAGCTCAGCGACAGGGACCTCTTCACCATGGACGAGGCAGGAGGGAGTCGGCGGCAATTGACGTCCATCGGGTTCGTCTCTTGCGCGCACTATTCCCCGGACGGCAGCCGGATCACCTTTCACCGGACGGAGCGCGACAAACCCTACAGCTCCGACATCTATGTGGTGAACGGCGACGGCTCGGGACTGACCAACATCACGAACTCGCCCGACCTGGTCGAGCAGTGCCCGGCCTGGTCCCCAGACTCTGCCCGCATCCTCTTCTCCGGACGCAGGACGGTGGACCTTGACTCGGAGCTCTACGTGATGCAGGCCGACGGCAACGGGCGTGCGCTCCTAGTCGACGTGAACAACACCAACTCGGATCCGGCCTGGTCCCCGGACGGCACCAAGATCGCCTTCGTCTCCTACTGGTCGGGGCGGGGCGGGTACTGGGTGGACAAGGGGGACATCTTTGTGGTCAACGCCGACGGCTCAGGACTCTTCAACCTGACCAACCGAGGGGAGCATTTTGGCTCCATCGTCTGGTCGCCGGACGGGCAGGAGGTCCTCTATGGGCGGCTCACCAAGCAGCCCTCTACCGGCGAATCGTGGCAAATCTGGCGCATGAATGCCTGGGGAGGCGACCAGCGCTGCGTGGTGGGCTGCTCCGGTGCCTTCAGCGAGTTCAGCAACGTGCCTGTGGCGTGGCGTGGGTCGAGGATGGCCTTCCGTGGGTGGGAAGGAGGAGACTGGGATGTCTTTATCGCCAACGCCGACGGCACGGGCATCGTGCAGTTGACACAGCAGAGCGCTGACGAGGTGACCTGGGACTGGCAGCCGTAAGGCGAGCCCGAAGTTCGACAAGCCGCAGTCCGAAGTAGCCACGCCGCAGATCGGCCTGTCTGTTCGCAATGAAGGATCCAGGAGGTCTGCGGTTTCCCTTCATGGCTCAACTCCCCCATCCGGCACGGTGAGCAACACCGACCCGCCCACATCCAGCCAGCAGATGGCGCAGCGCGGCTTCTGCCCCAGGAGCGCCTCGACGGCGGCCGCGTACCGGCCCGCCTGCGCCGGGTAATCGCCCTCGGCCAGGAGCCGGGCCAGCTCGGTGCGGTCCTTCACCCGGTCCGTCTTGAACTCGACCACCGTCCACGTCCCGTCGCTCCGGTAGAGCGCGTCGATGATGCCGCTCTCGGTTTGCTCCCCGGCGGCCCGGCTGTAGGGCACCTCGTGCAGCCTCTGACCCGCGGCGTCCATCTCCGAGAAGAGGGGGTGGGCCCTGAAGCGTAGCAGGAGCCGCCGCACACGGCCGGCCGCATCCACCAGTTGGCCCGCGTCCGCAATGCCACAGCCGCGGGCACGCGCGTCGACCCAGCGCTCGAACGAGCGCTCGCCGGCGGCGTCCGGCATCGCGCCGGGGAACCGCCAAGCCGCCAGTGCCTCGTGCACCAGCAGCCCGACCACCCAAGCGGGCGCGTCCCGCCCCTTGGCGTGGGGCACCACGCGCCAGACGCGCTGCTCCGGGACCGTCTCCTGCTGCTGGACCCGGCCGTCCACGGCGTCCAGCCCGGGCAGGACCGGCTCGAGCAGCGGGGGCGGCAGGACGGCGGGAGGGTAGCTCCTCTCGGCAGTGGGCACCGCGCCCTCCGTCGGCCCATACTGCGGCTCGTAGAGCGCGCACGATACCGGTACCGTGCCCACCTGCAGGTCGAAGCGGTGCACGGCGGCTCCGGCGGGGTCGTGCGCCACCGCCAGCGACTCGAGCGGCAGGCCCTCTGCCCCGGTCAGGCTGCCCAGCCAGCCATCCTGCCTCCCCACGCAGCCCTTCTTGAGGCTGACACAGCCGCTCAGGATCAGCAGCTCGCGGGCGCGGGTAGCCGCCACGTAGAGCAGCCGGTCGGACTCGGCACGTTCCTGCTCGTCCTCGCGGACGCTGCCCAGCCGGTAGACGGCCGGCGGCCGGCCCTCCGGATCGGGGACGGGGAGGAGCAGCCCCAGCTCCGGGTCGAGCAGCAGCCCGCGGACCCCGCCCCGCCTGTGCGTGATGTCGCCGATCGCCACCACCGGGAATTCCAGCCCCTTGGCGGCGTGGATGGTCAGGATCTGCACGGCGCCTTCGGCCGTCGTCCGGGCCTCGCTCTCGCGCGCCCCGATCTCCCTCAGCCCAGCCACGTACTCCAGGAACTCGCCCACGCCGGCGATCTCGCTCGCGTGGGCATAGGCCAGCAGCTTGGACACGTTGCGCGCCCCGCGCGCCTGCCCGGCACGGATGAGCGCCGCGCCATAGCCCGTTTCGTCCAGCAGCGCCTTGAGCACGTCCGCCACCGGGGCTCTGCCCACCATCTCGTGCAGGCGGCCTGCAAGGCCGGCCGCGCGCCCGGCGCGAAGCCGCTCCTCCTCCGGCAGCGCCTCCAAGCCCTCGCCCTCGGCGAGCAGCTCCCACAGGCCCGCCTGCCTCGCCTCCCTCTCGCGGCAGAGGGCAAGCAGCGCCGCGTCGGAGAGCCCGCAGGCCGGCGAGCGCAGCAGCCCGGCAAACGCCAGGTCATCGGTGGGATCGGCGACGGCTCTCAGCGCGTTGAGCAGGTCCCGGACCTCGGCGCGCCCGTAAAAGCCGCCGCCCGCGACCGACAGGAAGGGCACGCCGGCCTCCTCGAAAGCATCCTCATAGTCGCGAAAGGAGGCCGACGCCCGGCAGAGCACCGCGACGTCGCCGTAGCCCAGGGGCCGCAGCCGGCCGCGCTCCTCGACCTGGACGCCAGACTCGACCAGCGCCCGGACCCGCGCCGCCAGCATCACCGCAGCCCGCCGCAGCGCATCGTCGCTCTTGGGGCCCACCGTCAGGTGCAGCTCCACGAACGGCGCCTGTAGCCCGGGCCCTGCCTCCTCGCGCTGGTGCCGCAGCGGCGCAAAGGGCTCAGCCCACGGCCGGCCGGGGTCCTCGCCCTCCCCCAGGACGGGGCGCAGCAGGGCGTTCAGGGCTGCGATCAGGTCGCGGTGGGCGCGGTAGGAAGTCTCCAGCGGCAGGTGCGCGCCGCCCTGCTCGATGCGCTTCCGCTCGCCGCGAAAGACGGCGACGTCGGCCCCGCGAAAGCGGTAGATCGACTGCTTGGCGTCCCCCACGATAAAGAGCCGGCCCTGGTCGCCGTTCAGGAGCAGCACCAGGTCGCGCTGCCGGCCGTTGGTGTCCTGGAACTCGTCGACCAGCAGCGCCTGCACCTCGTCCTGCCAGCGCTGTCGGACCGAGACGTCCTCCCGGAGCAGCGCCAGCGCCCGTGCCTCCAGGTCGTCAAAGTCGAGCGCCTGCCGCTCCTGCTTGTGCGTGGTGTAGAGATCGGACGCGTAGGTGAAGAGCACCCGGAGTGCCGGCACAGCCTCCGCCAGCCGGCGCTCGTGAGCCTCGTCGATGCCGTCGCCGGTCCACCTCGCCGGCCCCTGCTCCTCGTACCAGCGGCGCAGCTCGCCCAGGGCGGGCTTCGGCTCGTGCGGGCGCCAGGTGCCCGCCGATCCGACGTTGCCGGGCATGCTGCGCCGCAGGATGGGGAGCCGCGCAGAGGCGCCCGCCCAGTCTCCCTGGGCCAGGCAGCGGTCAATCTCCTCGCGCACCTCCAGCAGCGTGTGCAGGTGCGGGGCCAGCTTGTCGCCCGCGGCCTGCGCCCGCGCCAGCGTCCCGTCGTCCCGGACGGCCCTCAGATCCTTGAAGAGGGCCTCCACCCCAGGCCCAAAGAAGCCGCGGATATGGCTGCAAAAGCCCGCCTCCCACGCAGGCCACACGGGCGCCGGCGCCGAGCCCAGGCATGCCTCGACGTCCAGCCGCCGGGCGAGCATCGTGGTCAGCGTGGCGCGCAGGGTGCGCTCGCCCAGCAGCGCAAAGAGCTCCCCCATCGCCACATCGCCGGCGGCCCAGGCCAGCGCCTCCTCCACCACCCCGGCCACCGCGACGGCCGCGTGGCCCTCGTCGAGCACCTGGAAATTCGGGTCCACACCCGCCTCGGCCGGGTGCGAGCGCAGGACTTCGCTGCACAGCCCGTGGATCGTATCGATGCGCGCCCCATCCAGTTCGCGGTACACTGTCTGCCAGCGCTCCCTCTCGGGCAGGTCCGGCCCCGGCTCCTGCAAGTAGCGGTGGATCTCCTGCCGGACGCGGTTACGCATCTCGCGCGCCGCCTTCTGCGTGAACGTGACGGCAACGATCGAGCGGAGCGGCAGCCCCTCCGCCAGGAGGGACAGGTAGCGGGCGACCAGGGTGAGCGTCTTGCCGGCGCCCGCCCCGGCCGTGACCACGACGTCGCGGCCGCGATCGAGGATGGCGGGCGCCTGCTCCGCGCTGGGCGCCATCTGGGCGACGATCGGGTGCTCGGGCGCGATGGGTGCCATGGCCTAGCCTCCGTAGCCCGGCCGGTAGTGCCAGCAGAAGCCTGCTGCGACGCAATAGGAAGGGCAGCCGTCGTCGGGCCGCCTGGGACGAAAGTGCCCGCCCCGCACCCCGGCGATCGCTTCGCCGGCCACGGCGACCGCCAGCACCATGGCGCCTTCGGGTCCTCCCTCGAAGCGGCTCAACCGGAAATCGCTGGGCTCGGCCTGCTTGATGTGCCAGTAAAAGCCCTCCTCCGGCTCGCCCAGGCCGAGCGCCTCGCGGGCAGCCAGGGCATAGAGCGGCAGCTGGAGCTTCTTACCCTTGGCCACGTCGGCCTTCTTGTGCGACTCCTTGCCGCCGCTCTTGTAGTCGACGACGCGGATGCCGCCGCCGGGCGCCCGGTCGACCCGGTCGATCACGCCGCGCAGGAGGAAGGCATCGTCGCCCCCGCCCGCGCGCAGAGGCGGCGCCCCCCGCATGCCAAACGCCGCTTCCTGCAGGTAGGGCAGATAGCCCTCCGCCAGGCCGGCCAGGGCGACGAGCGAGCGGCGGACGTCCTCCTCGATCTCGACACGGGTCTGCGGCCACCACGCCGTCTCGCGAAAGCCCAGCTGCCCGGGAGCCGCGTCGAGCACGGCAGCCGCCACGCCCGGGAGGGCTTCCAGGAGTTGCTCCAGGCCGGGTGGGCCGGCTTGGGCGGCGGTGCGGTGGACCCTCTCCAGGATGGTGTGGTAGATGGTGCCCAGCTGCTTGGCGTTGAGGCCCTCCTCCGGCTCGACGCGCTCCTCCAGCCGGAGCAGCTTGGCCGCAAAGAAGGCAAAGGGGCAGAGCCGGTAGGCCTCGAGGCCGGTGGCGCTCCAGGTATAGCGCGGGCCGAACTGCTCCGCCAGCGCCTCGCCCAGCTCCGGGAGGTCGCCGTCGAGGCAGCCCGGCTGCGCCCGCGTCGCCCGCGCCCGGTGCACCCCCGCCGCGTGCTCCAGGGCATCGTGGCGCTCCGGGGCGGCTGCCTGCAGCCACGCCTCGACCTCCGCCCGGCCCGGGTGGGCTGCCACGCTTCCGAGCACCTCCTCCCACGACGCGGCCTGGTCCGCCGCAGGGGCACCCTCGCCCACCAGCGTCGCCGGCTCGACCGAGAGCACCTCGCGGACGCCCTCGTCCCAGAAGGGCGAGGCCTGCCAGGGCGCTCCGTTCTCGGCCAGGCGCGGGCGCGTCAGAAGCAGCCGCTCGCGCGGGCGGGTGACCGCCTCGTAGAAGAACTCGGCCTCGGCGCTCACCGTGGAGGGGTCGAGCGGGACGCCGAGCGCCTCGCTCAGGCTCTTCCGGTCCGCGTCGCGCAGGAAAGGGTCCTCCGAGAGGGTCCGCGGAAACTCCCCTTCGGCCAGGCCCAGCACGGCGACGGCGCGGAAGGGCACGCCGCGCGCCTGCACCACGTCCGCCACGACGATCTCACCCCGCTCAGGGTGGGCCGGCAGGACGTACGAGGCAGCCTCGACGGCGCCGGTCAGCTCCGCAAGGAACCCGTCAAAGGAAACCGGCCGGTTGGCGCCCACGGCCTCCTCCGCCCAGACCAACCCCCGCAGGATGTCCTTGAGGGCGCGGAGCGCCGCGACGTCGCGCTCGGCCGCCTGCGGCGAGGCATCGCGCGCCCGCCCTACCACCTGCAGGGCAGTCGGCTCGTCGCGATCGGGAAAGCGGCGCGGCCCCGGCTCGGGGTCGGGGCCGATCAGGTCCTCGAGCCACGCCACATAGTCGCGGTAGGGGCGCTCGCCTCCGGGCGGCGCAAGCCGCTGGACAAAGCGCTCCAGGCGCCCCAGGAGCTCGGCCGCCCGCGCGCCGCGGACGAGGCCGCGCGGCAGGCTGCGATCCTCATCGTCCTCGGGCTCGGCACCCTCCTCGCCCGGCTCTGGCATGCTCGCCAGGTTCCGCAGCGCCTGCACCCACTCGGAGAGCCCGCCGATCACCCGCCCCCACCGCCCCGCCGCCGCCAGCTTCTCCGCATCGCCTGCCGAGATGCCCACCGGCTCGGGCGCTCCCTCCGAGGGCAGCGCCAACCAGTCAAAGTAGGGGGACCGCCACGCCTCCACCAGGGTGCGGCGCGGCAGCGCCGGCTCGGGCCGGCCGGGGCCCACCGGCATCACCAGGCGCAAGAGGTCGAGCAACGCGGCGACGGCCGGGTTCGAGGAGAGGGGCAGGCCCCCGGTCAGCCGGATGGGAAGGCCGAACTCGGCCGCAACCTGGAGCAGGAATGGGCGGTACGCAGCAATGTCACGGGCCAGCAGCGCCAGCTCCTCGGGCCGCATCCCATCCTGCCTGATCCTGGCCTTGAGCCAGCGCAGCGCGGCCCGCGCCTCGGCCGCCCGGTCCGGCGCCTCGATCAGCTCCACCGCGCCGCCGGCGTCCCGTTGGCCCGCGGACGGCTCAAAGAGGCTGGCCTCCAGGTGGGCCAGGGCCGGGTGATGGCGCGGGGCAAGCTGCGGCAGCGGCTCGGCGCGGACTCCGAGCGCCTTCTCCAGCCGATCCAGCGTCTGGCTGAAGCGGCTGTGCACCGCCGGCCGCCCGCGGCCGTCCAGGGTGCCCGTCAGCGCGACGACGGCCGTCCCCACGCGGCCGGCGAGGACCGAGAGGAGCGACAGCTGTACCGAGGTAAAGCTGTCGAACCCGTCCACGACCAGGAGCGGCCAGTCCCGCGCCAGGCCGGGCGCCCGCTCCCGGGCCGCCTCGGCGGCAAGCCAACCCACGCCCGCGGCGTCCGCCCAGCCCTTTTCGCGAAGGCGCTCCTGGTAGGCGGCATAGACCAGGGCCAGCTCGGCAAGCCGCGGCTCGCTCCCCATGCCGGCCACGGCGCCGGCAAAGGCGCCCGGGTAGATGCCGGCGGCCTTGAGGTCCCCGATCAACCGCTGCAGCACCTGGACAAAGCCCGGCATCCGCGCCAGCGGGGCGTAGTGGACGAGGCCCAGCCCGTCGACGACGGAGCGGATCAGGCGGTACTGGACGGGCTCGGAGAGCTCGGTGTACGATTCACCGGCGGCGCTGAGGCAGTCGGCGTAGAGGCGCGAGAAGGTGAGAAGGCGGACGCCGATGGCGCCGCCGGCCTGCGCGAGACGGTGGCGCCAGGAGCGGACCTGCAGCATGGTGGGCACGACGACGCGCGGGGTGGCGGCCAGACCCTGGGCGGCCCGGCGGGTGAGGTCGACGAGATAGGCCGTCTTGCCCGCCGCGGCGGGCGCCAGGTAGAGGTGTGTGGCCATGGCATCCTCCGGGTGCCGGCGCCGGTGGCGCCTGGTGTCGGGTGCGGCACCATTATACCGCGGAGCGGCACGAAGAACAAGGGGGCGTACGCCGGGTTTCCCTACCCGCCACGTAGGGCGGGTTTCCATACCCGCCGCCGTAGCGCCGGGTCTCCCTACCCGCCACGTAGGCCGGGTTTCCATACCCGCCACCGCAGGCCGGGCTTCCCCATGCGCCACCGTAGGGCGGGTTTCCATACCCGCCACCGCAGGCCGGGTTTCCCCTCCTACGGCAAGGACCCCGACGCGTGCCGAATCTCGACCTGGTACCGCTCCAGGGAAGTGTTGAACAGCATGAGGTCGTCGCACCAGCCGGCAGAGCTCGAGCCGGTCGATCCTTGTGCAAAGGTATCCGTCCGGCCGTTCCCCATGGGCAGGGGCCTTTGGATCACCAGGTCTTCGCCGCCCTCCGGGTAAGGCGAGCGCACGATCCAGGTGAACGCCCAGAACCCGTCGGCGCAGCTTCCTTCGATGCCCTCCGGCACATGCCAGTAGTCTGCGACCTTCAGGCTGACCTTGGCTCCGGGCTCAAGGGTGACCTCCATCAGCTGCTCATCGTACAGCTCCGTCCCATACGTATTGACGATGGCCGGGGCATGAGGGGGTGGTACGGGCGAAGGCGCTTCTCGATTCAGCAGCCCGCCCGGGTGCACCAGCCACCAGAACAGCGCGGCACCGAGCCACCAGACCAGCACCGCACCGATGAGAGCCGCTGCAATGCTGGCGGCCCACTTCCCCACACAGCTACCATTCTTGCTCAACTGCCGCTCCTCTGCCTGTGCCCTGCTGGCGGCACAGCGTCCTCCTCCTACTGCAAAGTAACCAGCACCATGATGAGCCCTTTTCCATTCTCCCAGGCTTCCAGGGCCTTGCCGATAATAGTGCCGGGTCGATAGAGCGCAAGTCCACCTACCACGACCGGTTGGGCCTTCATGGCATACCCCCGAGTAGGGGATGAAGTGAGCAGGTCACCCGGCACGATGGGACCGTGGCCGGCATCGACCTTGCACAGGGTGCGCCCCGCAATGACCAGGGGAACTCCAAGATCGTTGTCGATAAGCCCCTTCAGCCTCATGGCGGGGGCTGTGGAGATGATGCCTGCAACTGCGGTGTCGTTGGCCCTGCTGGCTGCCTTCAAGGTCAAGCCGGCGCCGGAGTCGATAACCACGACGTCGCCTCCCTCCAAGAACCCGGTGCCGTAATAGTTCTCAGCCAGGTCACCATGGCCCCCCTCGAAGCTGGCATAGTTCTTGAAGATGGACGTGCCGTCGACGTACAGGGCGGTGCCCTGCTTGCTGGCAGCCAGCACACCTGTGCCCTCGTCACTCCAGCCATGCACACCAGTCCTGTCGCTGCTGCCTGAGACGCCGGTCCCCTCGGTGCTGTGGCCCCACACGCCGCTCTTGCCCTTGGTTCCGGTCCATCCGACTACGCCATCGTCCTCCTCACTGCGGCCCACAACGCCGGCACCCTGCGTGCTTGCGCCGCGCACGCCATCGTTGTCGGTACTGTCGCCCCTGACGCCGATTCCTTCCGCGCTGTGGCCCCACACGCCGCTCTTGTCCTTGGTTCCGGTCCATCCGACTACCCCATCCTCCTCCTCACTGCGGCCCACAACCCCGGCACCCTGCGTGCTTGCGCCGCGCACGCCATCGTTGTCGGTGCTGTCGCCCCTGACGCCGATTCCTTCCGTGCTGTGGCCCCACACCGCGCTCTTGTCCTTGTTTCCGGTCCAGCCAACCAGGCCGTCGTTGCTGTCGCTCCGGGCCGTCACCCCGACTCCTACTGTGCTAAAACCATACACCCCGCTCTTGCCCTTCTGGCCGGTGATACCGTATACCCCATCGTCGCTCTTGCTTTCGGCCCTGATGCCTGGGCCACCGCCCTCGCTGTTTGCCTTGAGGCTGGCGCCTGTCCCCAGGTTGCGCAGGACGAGCAGCGCGTCAGGGTGACTGCCCTCCACCCGTGATCCCGGTGGAAAGGGCTGCCCATTGCTGGCCGCGGTGCTGGCCGCTGCAGAGACACCCGCCAGGCACAGGATGGTCACCAGGAGCACCCACCTGGCTCTCAACTTCGACTTCATCAACATGGCCGTCCTCCTTTCCAGGCGCAGCAACCCAGGTCTCCGTGTGCGCAGCCGCGCACCGGTCAATGCCAAAGCTGGTTCGGCACCAGCGAGCACAGCGCAGCCAACGCGGCCAATGGGGGGTAGGACGAGCTGAGAAAGCTCAGGGAGACGACGGCGCCGCATACGCCCCGCACATAGGGCAGCGAGCTCGAGTAGGACCTGAGCCGGCGGATGGAGCTGGTGTACTCGTTCAGCTCGTCCTCGAAAGACACGCCCTCGAACGCTGCCATCTCGTAGACGCAATCGAACAGCCTCTTCCAGGCAGCCTCGCCCAGCTCGGGGTTGTTGACAATGTTGGACTTTAGCTCCAGGCCGAGCTGGTAGGTTTCGGTGCCGGCCAGGAACTTGGCTTCCTCGAAGTAGTCGAGCACCGTGTGGTTGTGCTCATCTCGATGCGCGTCCAGCGCCTTCTCGTCGTAGTTGTTCTCGACATCCCAATCCTTGCCATAGGTGTCGTGCCAGGCACTGCCGTCAACCTCGCCGCCGATCCGCAGGTTCGCGTCCAGCGTGGCGTATTGCCTCTTCGCTTCACCCTCGTCCCCGGCGGCATGCTGAAGCAGAATCAGGTTCAGCTCCGCCCCCCGCTGCGCCTTCATGAAACTGGTCCACGTGGGGATCTCCTTGAAGTCAAAGCCGAGCTCATCGTGAAAGACCTCCACCCAGTTGGTGTGGGCGTAAAAGTCCTGGATGCCGTGAAGCATGTATCCGAATCGCCGTAGCACGTCAAAGCAGCGTTCTCCGGGCGCCATGTGCATGGCAGCCTCGATCGACCAGAGGCTGCGCATTTTCGTGAACTCGGTCAGCCCATACGCCGGACCGTCGTCAAACCCGTTGAGTGCGTACGGCAAGCGGCAGTTGTGGAAGGGGAGGCACCACGCCACCCAGTCGGCAAAGCGCCCACCCTGAACGCAGGGATCGGTAGCCAGGTCTTCATGGGTCGGAGCACAGGCGTACGTCTGCGTATGCCAGCGGATAGGAGTCCAGCAGAAAGGCCGCGGCAGTTCGTTCATGTCGACCTCGATCGCAAAGAAGGCAATCAGGTACGCCTCGCTCTCAGAAAACCCCGCGCCCTCGAGCGGCCCCATGATGGTATCCAGGTGGTGCTTGGGCGCGAAAGCCTGCGCCCTGGCGGGGAGAAGCACCACCGCGACCAGGGCAGCCAGGGCCGCCTGCAGTGCCCGACGCAACGAGGCTCGCACTTTCATCTTTGCCCCTCCTCACCCCCGGCTACTTGACTCGCACGGCTATGACTCTCTCCAGCGCGTTGTTCGTCTCATCGCTCTCTGGGACGGAATCCAGGGCGTCGATCTCGGCGACCAACGTGTACTCCCCGGCCGAGGTGCTCGTCCAGGAGACTGTGACCGTCTCCCGCCCACCAGGTTCGAGGGATGTCAGAAGCTCCACGTGGTCAAGCTTGAGCGGGTCTCGGTCCAGCGGCAGGCAGTGCAGGGCTTCCACGGCATCCAGGTCGGTGCCCGGAGACGCCGTGCCTTCCCGCTCCGGGCTGCCGTCGTCCGTGATCCTCACCAGCCAGGCCACCGCCACGCCAGACGCCGCGAGGTCCAGGTCGGTCCCGGCGCGGACAAGGCCCAGGGAGTAGAAGAGGGTGCCGTCCTCGCTCAGCTCGACGTGGAAGGAGCGCTCCACGCGCGGCGCGCCCCAGATACGCAGGTCATCGCCCGGCCCATCCATCACCCCGCTGTCGCCAAGCGCCAGGGTGATGGAACCACCGATACCCAGGTTGACACAGCCCCTCGCCGGCTCTTCTGAGAAGTCGGGCGGGCCAAGGGCTGCAGAAGGATCGGAGTCCGGGTTTGCCCGGGCAGAGTCCACCACCTCGACCGCATAGCGGTCCTCAGGGCTGCACTCGCCCTGCTCCAGCCCCTCCAGGTCAGCAGCACCCATGATAGAAAAGGCCACACTTGCCTGCTCCGCGGCGCCCGTGCCCCGGTTCCGAATCGTCACAGCGATCGCGACAGGGTCCCCGGGGGCCGGGCTCTCGGGCTGGACGGTCAGGCTCTCGATCACCAGGTCAGGGAGCTGTGCCCCTTCGACCACCAAGCTTCTGCGGAGCGCGTTGTTGCTCTCGTCGGCTTCCCTGATCCAACCGCCCGGATTCGCAATGACGTCCAGTCTATGCTCGCCGGCGGAGGGCGACGTCACTCTGACCGTGGCTTCACCCTCGGCTCCTGCGGAGAGGCGGCCGATAAGCACGGAGCCGATCTCCGCGCCGTCCAGCAAAAAGCTCACGAAGAAATCCTCCGCGTCCCAGGTTCCCAGGTTCTTGATGACAGCCCCCAGTGCCGTCACTTCTCCCGCCCGGGGAGCCGCCGGGGACGAAGAAACCTCAGTCACCGTCAGGTCAGGCAGCTCTTCCTCCCCAGCCGCGCCCGCGGGTGTCGCCCGACGAGAGGGTGTCGGGCCCGATGGCGCACCGGGCGGTTGCCCTGGGCTGCGGACGGAGATCACGACCTGGCGGCGGGCGACGGCCTCTCCGGTGTCAACCCCCAGCCAGAAGGTGGTCGTTTCCGGTGGGCACACCCGCCTCTGACCCGAGCGGTCAACCGGCTCTCCACCAAAGTCGACCCCAAGGCCACCCTCCACGCTCCACTGCAGCGTGGCGCACTCCCCGGGCGCGAGGCTCGTGCGATCGGCGGTGAAGGAGATCTGCGGTTCGGTTGGTGAGGTTGGCGTGACCCCGGTCGCGCCGCACCCTGCGAGGAGCAGTGCGGCCAATATCACTCCGATTGGTGGCTGTGGGATTCCCGGCTTGTTCATAGGATGCTCCCTGTGCTGCGACTGGATGCAGCTACCAACGCCTGAGCCTCGCCCGATCGCGTCTCCAGGGAATCGTGCCGCTCACGCCTGGGCTGCCTCCGCCACGGGCCAGGGCCGGGCGATGCCGTCGCGCGAGGCAAACGGCAGGCCGCACGGCGTTTTCGCCGGACGGCGCACCCCTAAGGGAGTGTCACATTCACGGCGTATGTCTGCGTGCCTCCCTGGGCCGAGGTGATGCTGCAGGTCAGGCCCAGCGTAGGAGGTTTCGATTCGCACGCGAGATGGAAGGGCGATTTGTAGGTGTAGCTCGAGTTCCCCGCGATGACTCCGCCTTGGACGATGTCTAGCCCGCCGCCCGTGATCGAGCCCCCAGGAGGGCACTTGTATGTGCATCCGGCACTGAATGCACTGGCGTCGCTGCCACCCGTGTTCTCGATAGTCGCCACGATTTGGTACGTCTGGCTGGCTTCGTCAAATGGCTCCACGTGGGTCGACCCTAGGATCAGGTTCGCCGCCGAGGGCTGCACCGCACCTGGTGCGAGCGGCAGCACCTCCTTCAGCTGCGGAGGTGGAGGCGACTCGGTTTCCTCAGCGCAGGCTGCGACCAGCAAGCCGGCGATCAACAAGGCGAGCAGTGACCCGAATGGGAACCTTCTTGCTCTGTTCGGCATCTCGGAGTCTCCTTTCACGACAGGTACCAAAATCCACTACACCGGCGCGCGAACCGCCAGGCGCCGGCGGGAGCGCGTGGCGACCGTACATGGATCGCCTCGACGGCACGTGGGTGCTTTGCTCAGCGAGGGAATTCTATGCAGTGGCGAGGATCACCAAGCACGCCTGCCGCCTCGGACATCTCCTGTGCCCCGCGTCTCTGCAGGCTGCTGGCTGTCTCCATTATATCCGCATTTGGGCCGGGTGTCAATGGGCCACGCCGGACCAGGGCCCGGCAGACGGGCGCGCCGAACCCCCTCCCGGTCCGCCCTACACCGGGCTTCTCCGCGAGTGGTGCGGCGACGACGTCGACGCCCACTCCCTCGACCACTACACCGCGCAGCGCGCCCGCAGGCGCTTCTGCTCCATCGAATGCCGGCAGGCGCACCTCCGGACGGCGGGCCGGGTATGGAAACCCGGCCTACCGGTTGCCTGCTGTGGGCCTGGAGGGATCGCGAGGCGCTAAGCACCTGTCGGGCGCGGCGGAGAGGTGCAACGCCCCAAGAAGGGAGTTGTACCTGGGAGGGAGTGTGCTACAATGGCGATGCTGGACGAAAGACGGGCTGATCCTCTCACCATACGGCACAACGGCTGTCAGAGGAGACAAGAGCTTGATCCGCGACTCGAACCGAACCGCAGCCCTGGTCGCCGCCACGCTGACCTCGCTTCTGACCTCATTTATGGCCTCGGCGCTCAACGTCGCCCTGCCGCAGATCGCGGCGCGCTACATCGGATGGCCGCTGTCGGACCGGGTCGAGCCGCCCATCATGGGCTCGGCCGGCATGGGGGTGACGGCGAGGTCAGCGGAGGGGAGGAGAGGTGCAATGCACCGGGGGGGAAGGACCCCGAGCGCAGACTGACCGGAGAAAGGAGATCGAGAATGGAGCAGAAACGGAAACCTGTGGATCTGGATGCTTGGCTCAGGGCACACCCGTCCATCGCGGCGAGCATTGTCTGGGAAGGCCCGGGCACAGCGGAGCTCTGGGCCAGGTGGAGCAGTAGGATGCAGGACGAGCTGGAGGAGGCGTTCCAGCTGGCGTTGGCAGGCCGCTCGGTGCTGGTGAAGGATGTGCCCCCGAACCTGGTCTCGCTGGCCGACGACGAGACGCCGACGACCATCCTGGCGCAAGACGACGCGTGGGCCTACTACAGGGCGAGCGTCGGGCTGGGCCTGGCCCTGGAGGTCGACCGGCAGCTGCCGTGGACGCTGCTTGAGGGGTACACGCTGCCGGCGCTCACCGAGCTGTTTGACAGCCGGGCGATGTTCCGCTGGAACGGACCGAAGCATGGCTACGAGATCAAGGCGGTCTTTGGACGCATCGTCCCCGCGCCGCCGGCCCGGAGCCTTGCGTTCTTGCGGTCGGTGCAGCTGATCGGCGCCTCGCGGCTGGAGACGATCGCGCGGGTGCTGGACTGGTGCGGGCGTTTGACCCACTTCTCAGGCTATGCAGAGGCGGCCAACATGGAGGCCCACTGGCAGTACCGGGGCGTTCCGCCGATGTCGCGGGTGCTCGCCGGCACGGTCAACAGCGGCTACCCATCCCGCGGGATTAGGCACTACACGGCGGGCTGCTGGGGAACGGTCGGGTTCCTGCGCGCCCTCCTGCGCGCCGCGAACATCCCGGTCAAGCTGACCTCCGCGGCGGGGCACGCGATGCCGTGGTTCGTGGCGGATGGGCGCCACCTGAGCCACGGGGATGATCCCTACAACCAGTTCGTGACCCACCCTCCGCGCGTGCCGGCGGCCGCGCTGCTGATCGACGAGGCGATGTTCGACCGCTGGTTCGGGGCCCGCCTGAGCGACCGGGCGAAGGAGCAAAACGTTGCCCGCGGCGCTTTCGAGGCGGCGGTGAGGTACGCGTCGGGCTTGGTGCTCACCCGGTACTGTGCCGGGCTTGCCACGAGCAAGGAGCGGGCAAGGCAGAAGGTGGAGGAGGAGCTGAAGAGTTACTTCACGCCGGCTCAGCTCGAGGCGGCGGGCCTTTGGGACAGGATAGAGCAGAGACTCGCTCAGCTGGGCGGCTGCGGCAAGCTTCCTCGGCCGTAGCCCGGCAGATGCGACGCACCGATGGAGAGGACCGGTGCAATGCACCAGGGGCAGGCGCCGTGCACCGGTAGGACGCCAGTGGGCAGGCGAGCGGCGCCGCGCCCAGCAGAGGGTGAATCCGGGGGCGAGTGAGGGCAGGAAGGCGGACAGCCGGGCCTGCCCCGTTCGGTACCGAGGACGAGCGATCCCAAGCGGCGCACGCCAGGGGGACGCCTTTGGCACCCCCGCGTGCGCTAAGCCGGCGTTCGCCGGCAGAAGTCAGGCCGGGCGGATGCGTCAGCCCGGCGCCCTCCGGCTAGGTGCGCCGGTACTCTGGTGTACGCGCTACTTGACGTCCTTCGCCGACAAGAACCGGCTCACCGTGGTGCCGCACTCTGGGCACACACCCTTGGCCATCGGTCTGCCTTTAGAGGTCTTGACAACCTTGCCCTGCTTGATCGCCCTCTTCTTCCGGCACTTCACGCAATACCCTTCGAAATCCATCGTGCGCCCCCTCTTCTCTCGTCTGGGATTGGCCGCTTCTGCTAGGCTGCACCCGACTGGGCAGCCTCTAGGCGTTATTATAGCACGCGATGCGCCGGACGTCAACTTGCCGACTTGACCCACTCCTCGAATGGGCCAAGCTCTCCGCCCGAACCCTCCTCCCGGTGCGGTGCACCTTCAGGGGGGGGTGGGGGGCTTGCCCCCCACGAACTTCCTCTCCCCCTCTCCGGAGAGGGGCGTCGCCGGCCCCGCGCGGCGAGCGTCACCTGGTGACGAGGGGCAGGTAGACGGCTGTCGACGGAATGAAGAGAAAGCCGGTCGCCAGCCACGTCTCGCCGTCATAGTTCCCGTCCATCCCGCCGAACAGCAGAACCTGGTCGCTGCCGGTGGAGGCCATGGCGTGGTCGTTCCGGGCGGAGGGCGATACCGCGGGGAGCCACTGGGTCCACTCGTCCTCGCCCAGGACGTAGACCCAGCTGTCGCCGAGGCGGATGTAGTCGGCGTCGAGCCCACCGAAGAGGAGGACCTGGTCGGCGCCGAGGGAGGCGAGGCCGTGGCCCCTGCGCGCGGGCGGGGCCGCAGCGGGCGACTTCTCGATCCAGGTGTTCGCGCCGAGGTCGTAGACCCAGGTATCGCTGTAGGGGACGTAGCTCCCGCCAAAGAGCACAACCTGGCCGGCGCCGGCGGCGGCGAGGGCGTGGTCCATCCGGGCAGCCGGAGCAGATGCCGGGGCCTTCAGCGTCCAGGTGTTGGCGCTCAGGTCATAGACCCAGGTGTCGTCCCTCGTTGCCCCATCCCAGCCGCCGAACAGGAGCACCTGGTCTCCGCCAAGCGGGGCGAGGGCGGCGCCCTCGCGCGCGGAAGGGCCCGAAGCGGGCGCCATGTTCGTCCAGGTGTTGGCGCTGAGATCATAGACCCAGGTGTCGCCGAGTGGGATGGCACCGTCCGTCCCGCCGAACAGAACCACCTGGTCTCCGCCAATGTTCGCCATGGCGTGGTGGGCGCGCGCGGGCGGCGACCCGGCCGGCGCCTGCTGCGCCCAGGTCTTGTCAGAGAGGTCGTGCACCCAGGTATCGCCGAGGACGGACGGGTAGTAGAACCCGCCAAAGAGGACGATCCGGTCGCCGGCGGCACCGGCCATGGCGGGTCGGTAGCGCTCGGAGGGTGCAGGGACCGGCTGTAGGTTGGTCCAGGTGCCGCCGGAGAGCACCGGAGCGGCGACAAAGCGCGCCGCCGGGGCCGCGGCGGCGGGTAGAAGGGCGAGAAGCAGGGCGAGGGCGAGCGGCCCCCCTCGTCGGGAGGCGAAGCGCGATGTCATGTCACACCTCCAGGCAGAACGGACCAGGCAGGCCCGAGCGTCGACGATGGACGGCGAACGTCATGGCCTGTCACCGCATCACCAGGGGCAAGCGGATCGCAAAGGCGGAGGCCGTGAACCCGGAGCCGAGCCAGGTCCCGCCGTTGGCCGCGAATCCGGCATCGTACCCGCCGAAGAGGGCCACCCGGTCCCCGCCGAGGGAGACCAGGCCATGGTAGTAGCGCGCGGAGGGGGACGCGGCGGGCGCCTGCTCCAGCCACCGGTTGGCGCCGAGGTCGTAGACCCACGTGTCGTCGAGCGGATGGCTGAAGTCGTACCCGCCGAAGAGCAGGACCTCGTCGCCGCCGAGCGAGGCCATCGCGTGCTCGGTCCGCGCGGAGGGGGCCGTGGGCGGCGCCTTCTGCGTCCAGGCGTTGTCGCTGAGGTCATAGACCCAGGTCCCGCCCGGGGACTGGGGCCCGCCGAAGAGGAGCACACGGTCTCCGCCGCAGGGGGCCATCGCATGGCCGGAGCGCGCGGAGGGGGCCTCCGGAGGCGCCTTGTTCGTCCAGGTATTGGCGCTCAGGTCATAGACCCAGGTATCCGCCAGCGTCGAGGTGCCGTCCCAGCCCCCGAAGAGGAGAACCTGGTCCCCGCCCAGGTAGGCCATCGCGTGCTCGATCCGGGCAGCCGGGTGGGCGGCGGGTGCCTTGTCGGTCCAGCTGCCGTCGGTGAGGTCAAAGACCCAGGTCTCGCCCAGGATGGCGTCCCCGTTCGCCCCGCCGAAGAGGAGCGCCTTGCCTCCGCCCAGCGAGGACGCGGCGCCGTACCATCGCTCGGAGGGGGCCACGGCGGGAAAGAGCTCGGTCCAGGTGACGGCGTCCAGGTCGAGCAGCCAGGTCTCGCCGCTGCCGCCTGGGTCAAGCAGGCCGCCGAAGACGAGAGCCCGGCTGCCGTCGAGCTCGGCCATGGCATGGCCATACCGGGCGACGGGGGTGACGGCGCGCTCGCTCCAGGCGTTGGCGGCGAGGTCATAGACCCAGGTGTCGCCGACCGTCCATCCATAGCTCATCCCGCCGAAGAGGAGCACCTGGTCTCCCCCCAGCGATGCCATGGCGTGGCTGTAGCGGGCGGCCGGGCGATCGGCGGCCGGCATCTCCGTCCAGGTGCCGGCGGCGAGATCATAGACCCAGACGTCGTCGAAGGCGTTCATGTCGTCCCCGCCGACGAGGAGCGCCTTTCCGGCGGAGAGGGGGGCCATGGCGTGGAGGCGGCGCTTGGCGGGGACGAGGTCCGGCGACATCTCGGTCCAGGCGTTGTCCGAGAGGTCGTACACCCAGGTATCCTGAAGGCGGCCCGAGAGGTTCTCCCCGCCGAAAAGGAGCACCTTGTCGCCGCCCAGGGAGACGACCGCATGGTACCACCGGTCGGGCGGGGGCGATGTCGGCGCCATGTTCGTCCAGGTGTCCTCGCCGAGGTCGTAGACCCAGGTGTCGCCGTCGAAGAGGAGCGCCTTGTCATCGCCGATGGCGGCCATGGGGCCGCCCCCGGCATCCGGATGCGCGGCGGGGAACCTCTGAGTCCAGGTGTTGTCGCCGAAATCATAGACCCACGTCTCGTCGCTCGGCTGGTAGGCAGCGTCCTTCCCGCCGAAGAGGAGCACCTGGTCCGAGCCGACCGAGGCCATGCTGTGCGCCCAGCGGGCGGACGGGGCGACGGCCGGTGCGGGATCGCTCCAGCGCCCCACGGCGAGGTCGAACACCCAGGTGTCGCCGTAGACCGAGCCGTCGGCGTACCCGCCGAAGAGGAGGACGTGGCCGTCACCGGCGGCAGCCGCGGCGTGGTAGGTCCGCGGCGCGGCGCCGGCGACCACCGCGAAATCGGTCCAGGTCGCGGCACTGAGCGCCGGCCCGAACGCGGGGGAAACGGCACCTGCCGGAAAAACAGCGCCCGAAGGCAGCGCGGCGACGAGCACAAGTCCGAGGAGAGAGAGGGTCGCTCGACTCCAGCTCATCTTCTACCTCCAGCCGGGAGTGGGCCGGCAATAGCATGGGAGACGCGGCCGAAACCGACGAGACAGCCGTTGAGCTCTGGTGCCAATTGTACCACGGTCCGGGACCCCTGTCAACGCGCGGCCCGATTTGACCCACCAACTCGGATGGCCAAGCTCTCCGCCCGAGCCCGTCTCCCGGTGCGCTGCACCTGGCCCCGCAGGGCGGTGCGCACGTAGGACTTGTGCCTTCCGCCTTGTGCACTCGTCCCGCACGGGCAAATCTCTCCGCCCGAGCCCTCCTCCCGGTGCGGTGCACCTCTAGGGTGCGCTGCACCTGGCCTTACAGGGCGGTGCGCACGTCGCACTTGTGCATTGTGCCTTCCGCCTTGTGCATTCGTCCCGCATGGGCCGAGCTCTCCGCCAATGCCCGCAGGTATTCCGAAGCGATATCTCGCCCGATGGAAGCTCGTGCTTCACCTCTTCCATTCTTTCGGACGAGAGATAGGCGATCAAAGACCCCAGCTTGTGCTTGGGAACCGTCTGGATGTGGTCCATGTCTGCTGCGCAGTGCGTGAGCAGTCCATCGCCCGGAGACAGTGAGACTTCGGACGGGATGTCACGGACGGTTGCCGTAATCGGCGCAACGGTAAGGGCAGCACGTCCCCGTAGGGCGGGATTCCATTCCCGCCTCTCCGCCGCTCCCCTAGCAGGACCCGTGCACCCCTGCCGGTCGGCGCGGGGTCCCCCGCGCTAGTCTCTGTGCTCCGTCCCGGGGCCCTCTCTGTCCCCTTCCTCCGCCCAGGTACGCCGCTCTGCGCGTGGCAGCAGCCTCTGCGCGGCCTCGAAGAGGTCGCGCGCCGTCAGGTCGGGACCCCCACGCAGCACCAGGAAGCCGCTGCCCTGCTCATCCTCCTCCTCCGGGGTGACCGGGGGATCGACCACACCGGCGTGCCTGCCCTCGAGGTGGTGGGCCTCGCCGGTGACGGGGTCGTAGACCGTGCAGCTGAGAACCGACCCGCCCCGGGCGACTATCTGCTCCCGCCGCACGATGAACTCCTCCACGGAGATGGCGAGGATCCCGCCCAGGCCGTGGCAGTCGGGGCACTCGCGGTACCGCTGGCGGCGCACGCCCGGCAGATAGCCCGACCCGGCACAGCGGGAGCAGGACCGGTAGGCGCCCTTCATGACCTCGAACCACAGCCTCCGGCTCGGGCCAAGGGGAGGCAGGCCGTACTTTTTCATGCTCTGGAACATGGTCTCGTTCATGGAAAGGCACATGCCGCTGCACACGTATGGAGCGCCGCACGATGGGCAGGCCTGCTGTCAGGACTGTGCTGCGCAACGTCCGGTTCTACCTGATCCGTGAGTGCGAGATCTCGAGGCCGCCCGACTTTCACCCGTGGAACTATGCCATCTATCACTGCGGCACCATGTCGAATGTCTACAGCATGGTGCACTGGGGGGCCAGTTCTCGGCTCGCGAACTGACCAGGACGCCGACAGGGATTCGAACCCCCTTGGGGGCATTCTCTAAAGCCCCACCAAAATCGGTGAGCTTCTCCTGGTGAGCCGGCCTGTGGTCTGGTTCACCTCTGCGGTTTCACGGCGCGGGCGTCTGGGAAGTGGCGTAGTGCCTCGGCTGCACTGAGGCGCGCGCTTCCATCCTGCCGGTAACCCGGGGCCCTGATCAATCCCTTGACATTCTTCCTGGCTGCCAGCTTCCTTACATCCGGTCGTCCAAATAGCCCAAACAGTGCCATCGGTCTCCTCCCAGTTACTTGCTTCCCCAGGTATTCCCTACCCCGCCTCCAGGACTGGAATTCACCCAGTAGCCATGCTCCTTGGCCCATCGTTGCGCCTCAGCCTCTAGGATATCGTTGCCGGAGTTGAGAAAGACCTCTGCCATCCCCTCACCTCCATATTCACGAAAGGCCGTTGTCAGTGCGCTCAAGGTGTTGGGATCCCCAATCCTGATCAACGGGTGGTATACCCGGAGGGTGGAGGCATCCTGGAGAAATGGTACCAGTATGGATGGATCGTCCAGACAGATCTGGACGAGAGCCGATACCGCACTCTCCCACATACCGCTTCTCGTGTCCATCATCGCAGCGATGAGGGGCTCGACCGCACTCAAGTCGCCGATCTGACCCAGCGCCTCAGCGGCATACTGGGAGGGGAAGTCCTGATCCTGGAGCGCGGCGATGAGCGGGTCCACCGCACGTGGGTCGCCCATCTTGCCCAGTGCAATAGCAGCCCGGGCGTCCGTAGAAGGGGCTTTGAGTGCGGCTAGGAGCGGTTCGAACGCTGGCTCGCCGATCAGGACCAGCGCTTCGGTGGCAAGTGTGGCGTCAGTACTGCTTGCTCCAAGTAGGGCCATGAGCGGCTCGACCGCCGGCTCGCCCATCTGGCCCAGCGTTCTGGCAGCGGCCCGCCGGTCCGGATGCCAAGGCCACTCCTTGAGGGCGTCGATGAGCAGCTCGACCCCTGGCTCGCCGAGCTCGACCAGGCCGGCTGCGGCCTCCTCCTCCATATCCGCCCGAACCGCCCACATGAGCGATTTTACCGCGCGCGAGTCGCCGATTTGACCCAGCGCTTTGGCGGCCTCCAAGCTATCCCGGCCGCCTCTGAGCATGAAGTCAAGCGGCTCGACTGCCCGCGGATCGCCGATGGCGCCCAAGGCCTGAGCTGCTCTCCGGCGCACCTCTTGTTCTTCATGCTCCAGGGCTTTGATCAAGCCCTGGACATCCCGTTTCTGCTCCAGCCGCTCAATGTCCGGCGTACAGCCGGCCGTAAAGCCTGCGGCCAGCACCAGCACCAAAAGAAACCACAGCAATTGGGGCGTGTTCCGTGTCATGGTCGTCCTCCTATCGAATATCGAAACTGCGAGAAACCTTGCATGCACACTCTGGCCAGGATCTCGCGCGCCGCCTTCGACTTGGCCTCCCAGTCCCGCCTGAGGCTACCTAACCGGTAGTAGCTTGGGTGCCCAGCCCAGGCGTCCTCCAGCCAGCGGTCCAGTTGGATCGCCTCGTCCGGCTTCTCCGGGCGATGGGCCTGCGGCCAGCGGGTGTACTCGCGCGGCACCCCGTCCGCCGCCGTGACCAGGTGGATCACGGCGGCATAGCGGCGGTAGTGCTCGGCGCGCGCAAGGCCGGTGAGGGCAAGGAACTCCTCCTCGGGCCAGCCGCGCTGCAGCCAGAAGGCCAGCGGGTCCAGGCTGCCACGGTGGCAGAGGATGGGCCGCGGGTCGAGCGGGCCGAGGGTACGGTCCAGCGCCTCCTCCAGCCCGATCTGCAGGTGGACCACGGCCCGTTGGAAGAGCTTCTCGGCCGGCGAGATGTTGACGAAGCGGGCGTACTGGACCGCCTCCGGTAGCGCGACAAAGCTGCCGGCCCACTTCGGGTCGCGGCGCAGATCCTCGATCAGCGCGGACTTGCCGCCGCCCGGCCCGCCGGTGAGGACGATTACAGCGCGCCGGCCCGCTGTGCGCTCGGCCGGGTGGACCGGCGGCTCGTCCCAGATGGCTTTGTAGGGCTTCAGGTCGAGGATCGGGGTGCCGTCCACGGCATCCAGCCCGATCACGGTGACCGTCGTCCCCTCCACGGCGAGGACGCGCACCAGCGTGACGCCGATCGGGTTGGGTCGGGCGGCGATGCGCCGGGTGACGAGTTCGGCGGGCGGCATCGCGCCGGCGGGCTCAACCCGGTGCAGGTGGGTTACGACCCAGATGTGCTGGCCCACCTCCAGGGCTGCCGCGGGCCGGGCAAAGCGCGGCTCCAGCACCAGGCGCACCGGCGCGCCGCGCATCTCCTCGGGACGGAGCGGCTCGAGCACGGGGCTTCCAACGATGCCGATGGGCGTGTAGGTGATGGTGTCCATCGCTACACCGGAAAGCCGACGCCGATGCCCCTGTCTACGTGATGCCCTCCGCTGCTGCAGTCCGAAGACGCCCCCGCCCACCGATCCTCATGCTGCAGCATGATGATTGGTCGCTTTGCCAGTATCAGTCTTCGATGTGACTCTCCGAGCCGGCCGGAATGGTAGAGCAACACAAGCGTTCCGGCTGCGATCCTGCGCTTCTCCCAACTTTCGCTCCAAAGCAGGTGAAGAAGTGGTTCCACGGCCGGAGCACCGACCCGGGCGAGGGCGGCAGCGACTTTCTCCTTGTCTTCCTGCCCGAGGACCGCGCTCAGCAGCTTCACAGCCGGAGCGCCAATCTGGATGCAGCGCTCCCACTCCCCCTTGGCGGCCCAGTAGGCTGCCCCATCCTCCCCCTGATCCGGTTTCCAGCCGATCTCACCTAGAGCCTCTGCCGCGGCCTGGCGCACAACCGGACGATTGTCCTTCAGCGCGGCGATGAGCGGCTCCACGGCGCGGGGGTCGCGGATCTCGCCCAGGGCTCGGGCGGCAGCCCGGCGTACACCACTGTCATCGCCCTTCAGCGCAGCGATGAGCGGCTCCACAAGCGCCTCTACGTCAGGCAGGCCGACCTGAGCCAGCGCCTGGCGGGCGCTCTCGCGCACCTGGCTGTCCCCATCGCCTAAAGCGCCGATCAGTGCCTGCACGGCGCGGGCGTCGCCGATCTGCCCCAGCGCCAGGGCGGTGCTGTAGCGCACCGAGTCGTCGTCGTCCCTGATCGCAGCGATAAGCGGCTCCACGGCGCGGGCGTCGCCGATCAGCCCCAACGCTGCAGCCGCGCCCTCACGCACGGCGGGAACCCTGTCCTGCAGGGCAGCAATCAACGGCCCTAGGGCTGGAGCGCCGATCTCGACCAGGGACCCAACCACTGCCTGCCACAGGTCGGCGTGCTTTGGGTTGCGCAGCTTGGCAGCCCAATACGCAGCGCCGAACTCATCCCGACCCGCCTTCCAGCCGAGCACATCCAGTGCCTCGACGGCCAGGCGAGCTACGATGCCAGACTCTTGCTGGCGGGCTATGACCTGCGCCTCCACGGCTGGAAGGCCGATCTGAGCCAGCGCCTGGCGGGCGCTCTCGCGCACCTGGCTGTCCCCATCGCCCAAAGCGCCGATCAGTGCCTGCACAGCGCGGGCGTCGCCGATCTGCCCCAGCGCCAGGGCGGTGCTGTAGCGCACCGAGTCATCGTCGTCCCTGATCGCAGCGATAAGCGGCTCCACGGCGCGGGCGTCGCCGATCAGCCCCAACGCTGCAGCCGCGCCCTCACGCACGGCGGGAACCTTGTCCTGCAGGGCAGCGATCAACGGCCCTACGGCTGGGGCGCCGATCTCGACCAGGGACCCAACCACTGCCTGCCACAGGTCGGCGTGCTTTGGATTGCCCAGCATTCTGATTAGGTGCTGGATATCCTGCTTTGCCTTCATTCTCTTGAGATCTGGACCAAGGAGTGGCATCTCTCTCCTATTTCTCCTCTTACCGCCAGGCCGCATTGGCCTGCGGAACTGCCTCGGGGAAAGCGTGAAGGCGGCCGGCCTACTCGGGGTCGCGGCGCAGATCCTCTATGAGGGAGGACTTGCCACCGCGAGTTCCAGCCCTCCCATCCCGGCCTCCCGCCACCGCTCCTCCGAGATCCCCAAGTGTTCCAGCGCGCTCAGGAGCAGCGAGCGCGCCCGCGCCTGCAAGGGGGCACAGTCGCGCGGTGCGGAGTCCAGGTCGGTCTGCGCGTCCTCTGGCAGGCGGCTCCAGGCGCGGCAGGCTCCCCCGCACAGGTAGCGCAGCGCGCATTCGCGGCAGCCGCGGTTGCTCCCACGGTGTGCCGGCCCAGATCTCGAAAGCCTGACGAGGCGACAATCCCGGCCAGCCCTCCCTCGTCTTGCAGGGCTCCCAGCCGCCACCCCTCGCCGTGCCAGGCGTAGCAGGGATAGGCCGCTCCGTCCGGCTCGACGTACAGGTTCTGCCCCATCCCGCACGAGGCCACCGGCTGGAAGCCGTAGGCCACCATCTCCCGCGGGTCCAGGTGCCCCCACAGCGTCTCGGGCACGACGTCCAGCTGCGACCCTACCGCCCGGCCCAGCGGCAACAGCGGCCGGAAGCGCATTCGCCGGATGCCCAGCTCGCGCGCCAGCGCGCGCACCGACTCACCCGGCCCGCTATTGGCCTGCGCCAGCGGCAGCACGGTCGCCAGGGAAAGGTCACTATCGCCCGCCGAGGCAGTCAGGCGGCGCAGGTTGCCCACCACCAAGTCATAGCTGCCCGCGCCGCGCCGCGCGTCGTGCGTCTCGCGGTTGCCATCCAGGCTGACCACCACCTGGCCGGTGCTGCGCGCGATGCGCTCCAGCAGCGCGTCGTCCACCGGAAACGACAGGCTCGTGCGCAGCACGGTCAGCAGCGGCTTGACTTCCCCGCGCAGTGCGGCCAGCATATCCAGAAGGTTTTCGCGCTCCGGGTGGACCAGCGGCTCTCCGCCGGTGATGACGGCGTGGCGAAAGCCGAGATCCGCTGCCTCGCGGCACGCCAGCGCGATGCGCTCCACCGCCATCGCCCCCTGGCGCGGCGGGCCGGCCTCGGCGTAGCAGTGCGCGCAGCGGAGCGGGCAGGCGAACGTGACGTGTAGATAGAGGTTGTTCAGGCCGCTAACGGGCATGGTCAGGCGGGCATGCAGCGACGCCATACCAGCCCGCGTGCGCTCGGGTCTCGTGACCAGCTCCAGCCGCTCAAAGCAGCGCGCCGCCTCCTCCGGCGAACCGGTCGCCGCCAGGGCAGTCGCCGCCAGGATCAGGCGGGCCCGGCCGGCAGCGTCGTAGGGGTGCGGGCCGTCGCGCATCAGGCTGAGCAGCCTCCCGTGTCGCAGCAGGCCCTTCTCCGGGTCGGGCCGCTCCACCACGGCAGCCATGTTCTCCTCGGCAAAGACCTCGGCCGTCGCCCGCTCGGTGATATAGGAAAAGATGCGCCGGTAGGCGGTACAATGCGGGTCGCGCAGCTGGCGGAAGGTCCCGCCGCCGGCGGCCAGTGCGTTATACGGGCAGCCGCCGCGGCAGATCTCCAGGTAGGCGCAGTCGCCGCATTCCTCGTGGATGCGCTGCTGGCGCCCCTGAAAGGCGCGCCAGGTCGGCGTCGCCGCCAACGCCTCCGGGGTTGGATCGTCGTGCACGTTGCCCACGACAAACGCCGAATTGCCGGCGAAGCGCTGGCAGGGGTAGATCGTCCCGTCCGGCCCGATCGCGAGGTAGTCGCCGAGACAGTCGCCAAAGGTGCAGATGCCCCCGCGTCCGGCGGAGACGCTGCGGCAGAGCGAATCCAGCGTGCTGATGCGCACCCGGTTGGTGTGCCCCAGGTAAAGGTCGAGCATCTGTACCAGGAGCTCGCCGTGTGCCTCTGGGGAGAGGCACCAGGTGCTATTGTCCTTGCCCTGCGGCGCGGCGAGGGCCGGCAGCGCCGCATGGATCGTGAAGTTGAGGCCTTCGTGAAGGAAGAACGACAGGATCTCATGGATGTGCGGCAGGGACTGCCGGGTGAACGTGCAGATACAGCCGACGTCCAGGCCATGGGCGCGCGCTCGCTCGATGCCGGCCATGGTGTGCCGGAAATAGTCGGCGCCGCGCTGGGCGTCGTTGATCGCCTCCGGGCCGTCCAGGCTGGTGCCGATGGAGACGCTATGCTCGCGCAGCAGCCCGGCCAACTCGTCGGTGAGCAGCCAGAGGTTGCTCTGCATCGCGAACCGAACTGACCGTGGCAAGAGGCCTTCGCGCAGGAGCGGCAGGGCCATGCGGTAGAACGCACTCCCGGGGACGAGCGGTTCCCCGCCGTGGAAAGTGATTTCCAGCGGTTGGCCGTCGCCGCCCAGCCCCACCTGCCAGCGCACGACCGCCTCGGTCGTCTGGCGCGACATGCATCCCCGGCCCTCGTGCGGGCCGAAGCAGTAGCTGCACGAGGCCGGGCAGGCCAGCGACGGGACCAGCAAAACATGTTGGGACGTACTCCCTCCTTGCCGCCTAACGCTACCACCGGGTCGCTGGAGAGAGCCGAGGTGCGCCCGGTGCCCAAATTGTGCCTGGATGATACCACCATTCGGCGCAGAGAACAAACTCACACAACCTGAGCAGCTGCTGGTGTGCGCGCCTGCAGGCCGATTCCCACTCGTTACTCGGGCGGGTCCCCAGTTCCGGCTTGCGTCTTCCACGACCAGCCCACTGGATCCCACGTGCCCGCTGCTTCCCCGCTCAGCACTGGGTCGAGGAACCGGCGCGCTGCCTCGCCGGCATCGCTAAGCGTCCGGAATTCCACGCCAACCTCGCCCGCGAGCCTGCGGTAGGGGGCTGACCAGGTGGCGGGTGGGTCGGGCAGGTGGCGGGGTAGGGCGTGCGTCCCGCGACCGGCGAACGTCGCCTCCAGAGCTTGGCGGACCGCCCGGGCATCGATCGGCCCAAGGCCGGCAATCAGCAGGATGTCAACGAGATCCTTGACGCGGCTGCTCTGGCCACTGGGGTGCGGCCGGGTGTAGGCGTGGACCTTTTCGGCGACCTGCTGTGGCAGCGGGAAGCAGGGGATCTCGGTGGGTGGGATGCCGGCGAACTCGAGGAGCGCGGGCGCCCGGAGCATATCGACGGGCGCAAGCAGCGTCTCACCCTGCCCGACGTCGATGTGAAAGGTCTCAAAACGCCGCCCATCGAGGAGACCCACCACGCGGAGTCGAACTCCGCCCCCTTCGAGCGCGCCGAGGTCCTCCGAGGGGCGTTCTACCTCGAACTGGAACCAGTCCCCCAGGTCCTGGAGGGCGGCGCGGACAATCACCTGGTGGAGGTCGGCCGCTGGAGTAACCAGGAGCACGTCGATGTCCTTGGTGGTCCGGGCACGGTCCCCCAGGCGAAGTTGGAGGGCAAAGCCGCCCTTGACTACCCATGCATCGGGCCGATCCTCGGTCAGGCGGGCCAGGAACCGATCAAACACGACCATCTTGCGAAGGCGGACCAGAGGTACTCCGCTCTGAAGGCTCTGTACGCGCAGCCGGTCCTCCAACGCACGTCGGAACGCAGCTCCGCTGCCGTAGGTCATGGTGCCCCCTCCTCCTTCAGCGCCTCGACGATGAGGTGTTTGAGCCGGCCCCGGCGCTGGGCTGCCAGCGCCAGGAGGGCTTCCCGGGTAACCAGCCCGCGGCGTACCGCCTGCCGGATGACCAGCCGCACCTGCTCGTCGGCCAGGCCTGCGGCGGCGACATCCACCAGCGTCCGCTGGATCGTCGTGACGGGCAGCCCTTCGTAGCGGGTGACCTCCTGCGGGCTCAGCCGCTTGGTGTGAAGCGTCATGCCCAACCGTCGCCGTGAGGCTGTGCGCGGGACGGTGAGGTGGACCTGTGCCGGCAGCAGGTCCGACAGATCATTCAGTGCAAGGGCGCTGTCGTGCGAGATGACAGCCTGAGCGCCCGCCTCCAGCCAGGCAACATACAGGTCCTCGTGCGAGGAGGCCGGGAACTGGGCAAGGCGGAACACGTGCGGTCTCACCCGCACAAAGCGGCCACTGCCGACGTGGTAGGAGAGCAGCGACCGGCTAAAGCTGGCCTGCCGGGCCTGGGCCGCCGTGAAGTAGCCCGCCTGTTGCTCCGCAGCCAGGTACAGTGCTCCATGATCCGGTGAGTCAGCCTGTGTGTCGCTCATGTGCGCAAAACGTAAAGGAATCCTTGACGTTCTGCACACAGTATCGCACGCATCATTCGGATTGTCCAATCGGAGCAGCCGGATTGCAGTGAGTGCTGGCGTCAGGTTCGCCAGGGTGGCGACCGTCAGCGTCCTGGCTGGCCAAGGTGCCGGTCGACGAGAGTATTCGGCCGGAAAGCAACCCGCCTCCTGCCACAAAGCTGCGGGATCGTGATTGCTCTGTGGCTACCGCGATAACAGAAACGTCAACTGGCAGTCCTGTCGGGCGAGCTCCCTTGGGGGCACTCTCTAAAGCCCCGCCAAAATCGGTGAGGTTCTCCTGGTGAGCAGGCCCGCGCGGGCCGGTTCTGCATTCATCTGTGGCTACCGCTCTCTTCAAGCTGGCAGAGCAGGAGCTCCTCGCACCCCCACTCCTTGGGCAGGACGCGCCGGCCGAGGGTATTGAGCCCCACATCCCAGCCGGTCAGCCGGGTCACCACGGGTGCCACCTGGCGAAGCTAGGCGTTGGCCAGCTGGTCGGTGAGCTGCAATCTCTGCGCGCCTCTTTGGGCCATTCCCCACCCCTCTCCAGCATCTCCTCGATCTCCTCCGGCAGCGTGTAGACATCCCAGACAGATGCCTCGACCTGCCTGCCCCTGAACCAGAAAAGCTGGCCGTAGTCGACCTCGAGGTCCAGGATGCCGCACACGCCATGGCACCTTTCCAGAAGCCCGACGAAGGTCCGGCGGATGGAGGCGGACTCTTCAAAGAGCATGCTCATGCGCGTGCCGGTGGTGCCGAAGCGGAACAGGACCAAGTCGACCGGCTTTTTGAAGGCCCAGTGCTGCGCCAGGTCGGCGTAGACGGTCAGGTAGATCAAGCCAATGGCGACTCGCTTGACCCCGTCCGGGTCGGGCGGGGCGCGGTAGGCTTCTTCGAACCCGCCGCTGCGAAGGTACTCCAGGATGGCGTCATCCGCCTCAAAGACCAGCGAGAGGGCGAACTTGTATTCGGGCCTGTCATGGGGCAGCTCGTTCGGCTGGCCGTAATCGGTCGCGATCGGGAGCACCAGGTCATGGTCGGTGAAGTGGATCGTCGTGGGCGGGGGGTCGACCGGATCGGCGATCGCCGCCACCCCCCGCAGGGCGTCCCACAGGTGCTCACGCTTGAAGTAGAGCAGGTAGTTGTAGTTCAGGCCCATAGTGCTTCCGTAATGCAGGTTGCCCGGACTAACCTGGCGAAGCTGCCTCGACAAGCGCATCGATGAGCGAACTGGCGTCATGAATGGAGACTAGCTCCCAGTCGAGCTCGATGCCAAAGTTCGCATCGAGTGCGTCGAGTACGTTTTCGCGCCACAGTTCGAGGGCGGACAGGACTCCGCCTTGCAGGCTGCCGCCAGCAGCGCCTTCTGCCAGGCACTCCTCCAACCCTTCCGACCAGAACATATCTGTGCTGGACGCGTGCATCTCAATGATCTCGCGTATGCCTTCATCGATCCCAACCAGCAGGTTGGGGCCATGCCGGCAGAGCATGGTGTAAAACCTGGACCAGCTATAGGTGTCAGACATGTGAGCTCCTTGCTAGTCTCGCCAGCCCTCGGTGGCGTGGCGGAACCACTTCCCGCCCTCCACCAGGTCGGCGCGCACGCCTACGCCCTCGACAAGACACCGGCCGTAGGCCACCATCGCGTCCGTGTTGCCGCGCTCAGCAGCCCGCCGGTACCAGGCTGCCGCGGTGGCAGAGGATGGGCCGCGGGTCGAGCGGGCCGAGGGTACGGTCCAGCGCCTCCTCCAGCCCGATTTGCAGGTGGACCACCGCGCGCTGGAAGAGCTTCTCAGCGTGCGAGATGCTGGTGAAGCGGACACACTGGACCGCCTCCGGTAGCGCGACAAAGCAGCCAGCCCACTCCGGGTCGCGGCGCAGGTCCTCGATCAGCGCGGACTTGCCGCCGCCCGGCCCGCCGGTGAGGACGATCACGGCCCGCTGGCCCGCTTCGCGCTCGGCCGTGTGGACGGCCGGCTCGTCCCAGATGGCCTTGTAGAGCTTCAAGTCGAGGATGGGCGTGCCGTCCACGGCGTCCAGGCCGACCACGGTGACGGCCGTCCCCTCCACGGCAACGACGCGAACCAAAGTAACGCCGACCGGATTGGGGCGCGCTGCAATCCGCCGGGTGAAGAGGTCAGCGGGCGCCATGGCGCCGGCCGGCTCAACCCGGTGCAGGTGGTAGATGACCCACAGGTGCTGCCCTGTCTCCAGCGCCGCCACGGCTCGGGCGAAGCGCGGCTCCAGGACCAGGCGCGCCGGCACGACGCGCATCTCCTCGGGGCGCAGCGGCTCGCGAATCAGGCTGTCAACCAGGCCGATAGGCGTGTAGGTGATCGAGTCCATCACTACACCGGAAAGTCGACGTCGATCCCCGTGTCTGTGTGCGTTGAGGTGTTACAGTCCGAAGACGAACCCGACCACTTGTCTTCGTGCTGCCTCACTATGGCGGGTCTCCGTTCCAGGATACGCCTTTGGTCTGACTCTCCCAGACGGCCGGACTGATGCAACGCCACGAGCGTCCCGGCTACGATCTTGCGCATCTCCCAGTGTGAGTGCCCAAGCATGCCCAGGAGTGGCTCGAGGGCCGGCGCGCCGATCTGCCCCAGCGCCTCGATGATGCCCCGTTCCCGGTATGCCGGGCGCGCCAAGTACTTGAGCTCCTCCATCAGCGGCGCCACCGCCGCAGCGCCGATCTGGACACAGCGATCCCACTGTTCCCCGGCTGCCCAGTAGGCTGCTCCAGCCGCTCCCTGATCGGGTTTCCAGCCGATTTCGTCCAGTGCCTGCACGGCTGCCCTCTTCACCGCCCGAGAATCATCTTGTAGCGCGTCAATCAGTGGCTTCACGGCCCGGCGATCGCCGATCTGGCCCAGGGCTGCGGCTGCAGTCTCGCGTATGCTGTCATTCCCATCCTCGAGCCCCCCAATCAGCGCCTCGACGGCGCGGGCGTCGCCGACTCGCCCCAGCGCATGAGCTGCGCGCCTGCGCACGTTTCCATCGCCATCTCCGAGCGCGACGATGAGCGGCGCAACCGCCGGCCCCCCGACCTCCACGCAGTGATCCCAGTCCCCCCGGGCGATCCAGTAAGCCGCCGCGGCCGAGCTCTCAGCCGGCTGCCAGCCGATCCGGTCCAGAGCGTCGGCAGCCGCCCGGCGCACCTCCGCGTCCCGGTCGCCAAGGGCGGCGATGACTGGCTGCACGGCCCGCGGGTCGCCAATCTCGCCCAGCACCGAAGCTGCGAGGCGCCGGGCATCGCCGCGCCCCAAGGCGGCGATCAGTGGAACCACCGAGGGCTTGCCGATCTGGCCCAGGACCCGGGCGGCCGCCCGGCGCACGTCCTCCTTTGCGTCAGAGTCCTCCAGGGTGGAGATGAGCGGCCCCACCGCCGCCGCACCGATCTGCACCAACGCCGCACCGGCAGCTTGGTTGGCAGCCGGGTCTTTGGCGTAAAGGGCCAAAAGCGCCGGCGCAGCCCGGGCGTCGCCGATCTGCCCCAGGGCCGCCGCCGCGGCATCGCGCATGCCCGCGGCCCTTTGCTTGAGCTCGGCGACAAGGGGCTCCACCGCCCGGTGGTCGCCGAGCTGTCCCAGGGCCCTGGCCGCAGGAATGCGCGCATCCATGTCGCGGAGCGCGGCAATCAGCCCAGTGACCGCTTCCCCGCTGCCCAACTGCCCTAAGGCCTCGGCCGCGGCACAGCGCACGGCTGCGTCCCGGTCCTGGAGCGCAGCCGTCAGCGGCGCCGCCGCCTGCGCATCGCCGATCCGGCCCAGGACGTCGACCGCAGCGCAGCGCAGGGCCACGTCCCGGTCCTGGAGCGCCCGGATGAGCGGCTGAACCGCCGGTGCGCCGATCTGAGCCAGGGTCTGGGCTGCAGAGGCGCGCACGGCCGCGCCGCCATCACGGAGGGCCGTGATGAGGGGTGCCACGGCCGGCGCGCCGATCTGGGCACAGCGCTCCCATTGCCCCCGGCGGATCCAGTAGGCGGCCCCGGCCGGCCCATCGTCTGGCGCCCAGCCGAACCTGTCCAGCACTCTGGCGGCAGCCTGCCGCACCTGGGGAGACTCGTCCCCGAGCAGGGCCGACAGCGCCCCCATGGCCTGGGGGTCGCCCAGCCGCCCCAACGCTTCCACGGCAGCGTGGCGGTGCCAGTGCGCGCTGTCCTTGAGTGCAGCGATTAGCGGCTTCACCGCGCGCGGATCTCCAATCTCTCCGAGTGCCCTGGCCGCAGCCGTGCGGGCGTACCGGTGACGGAGCGCCGCGATGAGCGGCTCCACGGCAGGCGCTCCAATCTGCACCAAAGTGTCCTCAGCGGCGCGGCGGGCCTGCTCGTCCCCGCCTTCCTCCTCGAACAGAGCAATCAGCGGCTGCGCCGCGGGCGCGCCGATACGGGCCAGCGCCTGAGCCGCAGCTTGGCGCAGGGACGGATCTCTCCTGAGCAGGGTGCCGAGCGGCTCCACGGCCTGAGGGTCGCCGATCCGGCCCAGCGCGTCGGCGGCGGCCCGGCGCACGTCCGAGTCCTCGTCCCGGAGCGCGACGATGAGCGGCCCGACCGCTGGCGTCCCGGCCTCCACGCAGCGCTCCCACTGCTTCTGGATTACCCAGTACTCCACGCCGCCCGGCCCCTGGTCGGGGCGCCAGCCGAGTCTCTCGAGCGCGTCGGCAGCGGCCCGGCGCATCTCGGGGTCCCTGTCCTTGAGGGCGCGGACCAGAGGCTCGGCGACGCGCGCGCGCCGTGCGGCGTCCTCCTGCCGCGCGCCGATCCGGACCAAGGCATCGACTGCCGCGCGGCGCAGGGAGGTGTCCCGATCGCCCAGCACCTGACCGAGCGGCTGCACAGCACCGGCGTCGCCGACCCGGCCCAGCGCCTCCACGGCCACCAGTCGCAGAGCGGCGTCCCTGTCGTGCAGCGCCTCGACGAGCGACTCGGCGGCGCGGGCATCGCCGATCTGGCCTAGTGCCTGCGCAGCTGCCGCGCGGTTTTCCCCTGCCCCCTCGCGCAGAGCAGCCAGGAGCGGCAGCACTGCCTCCGCTCCCAGGCTGACGGCCTGTGCCCATTCCCGCTGGATCACCCAATACCGGGCAGCCGCTTCCCCACGCTCCGCCTTCCAGCCCAGCCGCGCCAGCACGCGGGCTGCCCCGCACTGGATGGGCTCGCGCCTGTCGGCGAGCGCGGCAACGAGCGAATCGATCGCCGCCTGGCCGATCTGGGTCAGCGCAGCAGCGGCCGAGTCGCGCACCTCCCGCTGCCCATCGTCGAGCGCGGCGATAAGCGGCTCGACCGACTGGGGATGGCCGATTTCGCCGAGGATCGCGGCCGCCGCCTGGCGTATCTCCCAGGGTCTGCCTTCCAGCGCGCCCGCCAGCGGCCCGACCGCCGGCTGCCCGATCCGTGCCAGCGCGCCGGCCGCAGCCAGGCGCACAGCCTGGTCCTTGTCCGCCAGGGCAGCGATCAGGGGCTCCACGGACTGCGTGTCACGGATCTCGCCCAGGGCTGCCGCGGCAGCGCGGCGCACCTTCCACTCGCCGCCGGCAAGCGCCGCAACCAGACGGACGACGGCGGGAGCGCCCAGCCTGCCCAGCGCCTCGACGGCCGGATCGGCCCCATCCTTCAGCGAGCCGGTCGTGCCCCCCTGGATCGCCTTGAGGAGCGGCTCGACCGCGCGTGGGTCGGCGATCGTGCCCAGCGCTGCGGCAGCCGTCCTGCGCGCATCCCTATCTTCGCCTCCCAGGAGGGTGATGAGTGGTTCGACCGCCGGAGCGCCGATCCTGGCCAGCGCCGCGGCCGCGGCCCGGCGTATCGTGTCGTCCTTCTGGTACCCCAGGGCCTTGATGAGCCCATCGACGTCGCGTTTTGCTTCCAGCTTTTCCACGTTGGGTGGGCCAAAGAGAGCCATGTGTTACTCCTGTTCTCGAACGGGCGGCGGCGCGGTTGGATCGGACGCTACAACTGCCGGGCCTGCGAGGGCCAGGGCGAACTCGAGCGCTGACAGCGACCTGCATTGGCGGATCACCGTATCGTACCATGTCAAGAGGTGGCCGGACAGCTTCTCAAACCGGGAAGGGAATGACCGAGTCTTCGTGTCCCGCCTTCTCACTGTGGCAATCTGATCCGCCCCTGACGATGTCGCGGTCGGTGTGTGACTGTGTGATGATCATCGACCGGTTCTCCAGGATCAGGCGCCAGTGCAGTTTGTCCAGCGTACCGGCCTGGTAAAGGGCAAGCAGAGCCTGAGCAGCGGCCTGCCGCACCGAAAGGTTGTCATCACGCTGGACGGCCGCGATGAGCGGCTCGACGGCCGCACCGCCGAGCCGGCCCAAGGCCGAGACCGTGACGCAGCGCAACCTCCAGTCCCCGGCCGCAAGTAGGGCAACCAGCGGCTCGACGGCACGAGCATCACCGATTTCGCCCAGCGCCCAGGCGGCGCCTGCGCTATCGCCCCTGAGCGCAGCAATGAGCGGCTCGACGGCCCTGGCATCTCTGATCCTGCCCAGAGCGCGCGCGGCGTTGTCGCGCTGTGCCGAGCTGCTGCCATGCTTGAGCACGGCGATGAGTGGCTCCACAGCGGGTGCACCGATCTGAACCAAGGCATTCTCTGCCCAGTCACTCATGTGACGGCTAGTCTCGCGCCGGTAGGTGTCTAGCAGGGCGACGAGCCGCTCCAAGGCCGGATTGCCAATCTGGCCCAGGGCCTGAGCGGCAGCGTGGTGTACGCGTTCATCGCTGTATCCAAGCGCGCCTACCAGCGGTTCCACAGCGCGGATGTCACCAATCCTGCCCAGGATCTGAGCGGCGGCCGCGCTCGGCCGCTTGAGCGCGACAATGAGTGGCTCTACGGCCGCTGCGCCGATCCGGCTCAGTGCCTCGGCGGCCGCCTCATCCGGGAGTGTGGCGATCAGCGGGTTGACGGCCGGCGCGCCTATCCTGACCAATGCGTGGGCTGCGGCCTGGCGTACATCGTTCTCGCCATCCTGGAGCGCGGTGGAGAGCCGCCACACAGCGCGCCCATCGCCGATCTCGCCCAGTGCTTGTGCCGCGGCGTGGCGTACCTCCCGGATCCTGTCGCCGAGCGCGGCCATGAGCGGTTCGACAGCCGGCGCTCCGATCCTGACCAATGCCTGGACGGCAGCGAGGCGCACGCTCGGATCCTTCTGGTAGCCCAGGGCCTTGGCCAATCCCTTGACATCCCTCTTGGCTTCCATTCTCTCGACTTGCGGTGGTCCAAAAAGCCCCATCGACTCCCCCTCTGTCTTCAGGCTCTGTCTTTCCCCACCATCTCCGCTCTCACAGGTTCCAGGCCGGCCAGCCCTGCCTCCCACCACCGCTCCTCCGGAATGCCAAAATGCGTTAGCGCGCTCACCAGCAGCGAGCGCGCCCGCGCTTGTAGATGGTCACAGTCGCGGGGCGCGGAATCCAGATCCGTCTGCGCGTCCTGGGGCAGGCGGCTCCAAGCGCGGCACGCCCCGCCGCACAGGTAGCGCAGCGCGCACGCGCGGCAGCCGTGGTTGCTGTCGACGGTGTGCCGGCCCAGATCTCGAAACCCTGACGAGGCGACAATCCCAGCCAAACCTCCCTCATCCGTCAATGCCTCCAGCCGCCACCCCTCGCCGTGCCAGGCGTAGCAGGGATAGGCCGCTCCGTCCGGCTCGACGTACAAGTTCTGCCCCATCCCGCACGAGGCCACCGGCTGGAAGCCATAGGCCACCATCTCCCGCGGGTCGAGATGCCCCCACAGCGTTTCGGGGACAATCTCCAGCTGCGACCCTGCCGCCCGGCCCAGCGGCAAGAGCGGCCGGAAGCGCGTTCGCCGTATGCCCAGCTCGCGCGCCAGCGCGCGCACGGCATCCCCCGGCGCACCGTTGGCCTGGGCCAAGGGCAGCACGGCCGCTAGCGAAAGTTCACTATTGCCCGCAGAGGCGGCCAGGCGGCGCAGGTTTGCCTCCACCAGGTCGTAGCTGCCGGCGCCGCGGCGGGCGTCGTGGGTCTCTCGTTCGCCGTCCAGGCTGACCACCACCTGGTCGGTGCTCTGGGCGATGCGCCGGAGCAGCCCGTCGTCGACCGGCAGCGACAGGCTGGTGCGCAGCACGGTCAGCAGCGGCTTTACCTCCCCACGCAGCGCGGCCAGGGCATCAAGCAGGGCGTCGCGCTGGGGATGCACCAGCGGCTCGCCGCCAGTGATGACGGCGTGGCGAAAGCCGAGAGCCGCTGCCTCGCGGCACGCCCGGGCGATGCGCTCCACCGGCATCGCCCCCTTGCGCGGTGGGCCGGCCTCAGCGTAGCAGTGCACGCAGCGCAGCGGGCAGGCAAAGGTGACGTGCAGGTAGAGGTTGTTCAGACCGGAGATCGGCGCTGCAAGGCGGGCATACAGCGACTCCATCCCGCTCCGCGTGCGCTCAGGCCTCGTGACCAGCCCTAACCGCTCGAAGCGGCGCGTCGCCTCCTCCGGCGAGCCGGTCGCCGCCAGGGCGACCGCGGCCAGGATCAGGCGGGCATGGCTGGCCGTCTCGTACGGGTGCGGGCCGCTGCGCATCAGCGCCAGCAGGCGGCCGCGCCGCAGCAGTCCCTGCTCCGAGTCGGGCTGCTCGACCACGGCGGCCATGTTCTCCGCGGAGAAGACCTCGGCCGTGGCCCGCTCGGTGATGCGGGCGAAGATGCGCTGGTAGGCAGCGCAGTGCGGGTCGCGCATTTGCCGGAAGGCCCCGCCGCCGGCGGCCAGCGCGTTGTACGGGCAGCCGCCACGGCAGACATCGAGGTATGGGCAGTCGCCGCACTCCTCGACAATGCGCTCTTGGCGCTCCTCGAAGGCGCACCACGCCGAGGAAGCCGCCAGCCTCTCCGGGCTTGGATCGTCGTGCACGCTGCCCAGGATGTATTCCGGCCTGCCGGCAAAGCGTTGGCAGGGATAGATCGTCCCGTCCGGGCCGACCGCGAGGTAGTCGCCGAGACAGTCACCAAAGGTACAGATGCCGCCGCGGCCGGCCGAGACGCTGCGGCAGAGCGAATCGAGCGTGCTGATGCGCACCCGGTTGGTGTGCTCCAGGTAAAGGTCGAGCATCTGCACCATGAGCTCGCCGTGCGCCTCTGCGGAGAGGCACCAGGTGCTGTTGTCCTCGCCCTGCGGCGCGGCGAGGGCCGGCAGCGCAGCGTGAAGCGTGAAGTTCAGGCCTTCGTGGAGAAAGAAGGAAAAGATCTCATGGATGTGGGACAGCGACTGCCGGGTGAAGGTGCAGATGCAGCCGACGTCCAGGCCATGCGCGCGGGCGCGCTCGATCCCGGCCATGGTCCGCCGGAAATAGCCCGCGCCGCGCTGGGCATCGTTGATCGCCTCCGGCCCGTCCAGGCTGGTGCCGACGGAGACGCCGTGCTCCCGCAGCAGGTCGGCCAGCTCGTCGGTGAGCAACCAGAGGTTGCTCTGCATGGCAAAGCGAACTGACCGTGGCAAAAGGCCTTCGCGCAGGAGCGGCAGGGCCATGCGGTAGAACGCACTCCCGGGGACGAGCGGTTCTCCGCCGTGGAAAGTGATTTCCAGCGGCCCGTCGCCGTGAGAAGCGCTCTGCCAGCGCACGACAGCCTCGACCGTCTGGCGCGACATGCGTCCCCGGCCCTCGTGCGGGCCGAAGCAGTAGCTGCACGAGGCCGGGCAGGCCAGCGACGGGACCAGCAAAAGATGTTGCGACGTACTCCCTCCTTGCCGCCTAACGCGACCACCGGGTCGCTGGAGAGAGCCGAGGTGCGCCCGGTGCCCAAGTTGTGCCTGGATGATACCACCATTCGGCGCAGAGAACAAACTCACACAACCTAAGCAGCTGCTGGTGTGCGCGCCTGCAGGCCGATTCCCACTCGTTACTCGGGCGGGTCCCCGGTTCCGGCTTGCGTCTTCCACGACCAGCCCACTGGATCCCACGTGCCCGCCGCTTCCCCGCTCAGCACTGGGTCGAGGAACCGGCGCGCTGCCTCGCCGGCATCGCCAAGCGTCCGGAATTCCACGCCAACCTCGCCCGCGAGCCTGCGGAAGGGGGTTGACCAGGTCGAGGGCGGGTCCGGCAGGTAGCTCGGCAGGGCGTGCGTCCCGCGACCTGCGAACGTCGCCTCCAGAGCCTGACGCAACGCGCGGGCATCGATCGGGCCGAGCCTGGCAATCAGCAGGATGTCAACCAGGTCCTTCACCCGGCTGCTCTGGCCGCTGGGGTGCGGCCGGGTGTAGGCGTGGACCTTTTCGGCGACCTGCTGTGGCAGCGGGAAGCAGGGGATCTCGGTGGGTGGGATGCCGGCGAACGCAAGGAGCGCGGGCGCCCGCAGCATATCGACGGGCTCAAGCAGCGTCTCACCCTGCCCGACGTCGATGTGAAAGGTCTCAAAGCGCCGCCCATCGAGCAGGCCCACCACGCGGAGTCGAACTCCGCCACCCTCGAGCGCGCCGAGGTCCTCCGAGGGGCGTTCTACCTCGAACTGGAACCAGTCCCCGAGATCTTGGAGGGCAGCGCGGACGATCACCTGGTGAAGGTTGGCCGCTGGAGTAACCAGGAGCACATCGATGTCCTTGGTGGTCCGGGCACGGTCTCCCAGGCGAAGCTGCAGGGCAAAGCCGCCTTTGACTACCCATGCATCGGGCCGATCGTGCGTCAGGCGGGCCAGAAATCGATCAAACACCACCAGCTTGCGCAGCCGGACGAGGGGCACGCCTGTCTGGAGGCTCTGTACGCGCTGCCGGTCTTCGAGCGCGCGCCGGAAGGCGGCTCCGCTCGCATAGGTCATCATGTGACCCCTGCCCCTTTCAGCGTCCCGTCGATGAGGCGCCTGATCCGGCCTCTGCGCTGGGCAGCCAGTGTCAGCAGGTCTTCTTGGGCAACCAACCCGCGCCGCAGCGCCTCCCGGATGGCGAGCTGCACCTGCTCGTCGGCCAGGCCTGCGGCGGCGACATCCACCAGCGTTCGCCGGACAGTCGTGACGGGCAGCCCTTCATAGCGGGTGGCTTCCTGCGCGCTCAGCCGCTTGGTGTGGAGCCTGATCCCCGGCCTTCGTCGCGAGGCTGTGCGCGGCACCGTAACGTGGACCTGCGCCGGCAGCAGGTCCGACAGGCCGTGCAGCGACAGGGCGCTGTCGTGGGATATGACTGCCTCAGGGCCTGCCTCAAGCGCGGCCACGAACAGGTCCTCGTGCGAGGAAGCCGGAAACTGGGCAAGGCGGTACACACGCGGTCTCACTCGCACAAAGCGGCCACTGCCGACGTGGTAGGAGAGCAGCGACCGGCTGAAGCCGGCAAGCCGCGCCTGGGCCGCTGTGAAGTAACCCGCCTGCTGCTCCGCAGCCAGGTACAGTGCCCCATGGTCCGGTGAGTCAGTCTGTGTATCGCCCATGTGTGCAAAACGTACAGGAATCCTTGACGCCCTGCACACAGTATCGCACACATCGTGCAAATTGTCCAGACGCCACGGCCAGATTGCAGCGACGGTCAGCCTCACCGGATATCAGCGAGTCTGACGGATCAGCACCTGCCGTGGAAATCCCGGTCCATCCCCGGGCCGGGGAAGGAGGGCTGCCAGTCTCGCTCCGGTTGCAGTTGGTGCTCTTCCTTGGGATCCAGCCCCACGTGACGGCCGAACTCCCGGTCCCGCAGCCGTTCCAGGCCGAAGCAGCGCTCCGTCTCCCGCTGGGCCACGTCGCGGGTGTGCTGGGTATCCCTGGGATAGACGTTGAACGGCCGCTCGCGATCGCGGTCCATGGCGGGCACGATCACGTGCGCGTGAGGGCTCTCGACGCCCTTCTTGTCCTCGCCGGCGTGGATCACGTAGGAGTAGGGCAGGTCGAGCGGCTGCCGCGTGCCGTCTCCCCGCACGATGCCGGCCCGCTGCATCTCAGCGTCCATGACACGGTCCACCAGCTCCTTCATGAGATCGAGGCGATTGGCCCAGCGCTCAGGATCGGCCTGCCTAAGCTGCGCGAGCATGTCCTGCGGCGGCCGGATGACCAGTGACCGGAGTAGCACCTTGCCCGTTTGGAGCTCGGACGCGTTGTCGAGGATCTCGCGCCAGCCCCGGCCGAGGCCGCCGTCAACCCATCGCTCGGCACCCCCGGCGCGTGGCGCGTGGTTGATTCGATCCTCGCGGTACTGGAGATACCTTAAGAGGCCGCGGGCCTTGGAGTACTTGCCGGCACCGACGAACTTCCAGTCGGTGTAGCAGGTCATGGTCATGGGCTGCTCTGCTCCCGGCAGGCTACCGGCGCCAGCCGCGCTTGGTCTTCTCGGCTTCGTGCCATGCCTGGACGACTTGGGCGGGCAGGGGGGCCAGGATCTGCTCGACCTCACGGCGCACCAGGGTCTGCAGCCGGCTGGTGTCCTGTGCCATGCCCTGCCGCAGGCTCTGACCGGCCTGCTCCACACTTTGCGCCAACCCCTGCTTCAGGCTCGCCTCCATCTCGGCGATGCGCTTCTCGAAGCGCCGGTCAAAGGTGCGGCGGGTGCCGAGCGTCAGGTCGGTGCCGTCCAGGTAGTTCCGGATGGCCTGGCGCACGATGGCCGAGATCGGCTCCCCGCTCTTGGTGGCGACATTGGTCAGGTCGGCCAGCATGTGCCGGGTGATCTTGACCGTCAGCCTCTCGGCGTAGGTGTTCTCCGTTCGGGGCATGTCTTTCCCCTTTCGTCTGGGATATCGCCTGCCTGCGCTTGCATTCGGGCGCGCAGGGAGGGGTAGGCGCGGAAGGTGGGCACCCGCCGCCCGGCGACGCGGTAGCTCTTCCGGTCTAGGCCGCGCACGCTGCGCGGCCGGTGCACCCTGGTCTCGAAGCGGCCAAAGCCCACCAGGGTGACGGCGCCGCCGGCAGCCATCGTCTGGGCGACGACCTCCAGGATGCCTTCCAGCGCCTCTCCCACCTGGGCCCTGGTCAGCGAGGTGCGCCGGGCGACCTGGGCTACCAGGCCCCGCTTGTGCAGGGGCGCGCGCGGCAGGCCCCCAGCCTGCCGCCGCGCTTGCTCGGTCACGTCCTTCATGCTTTGACCCTCCTGTCGTTGTCTCTCTTCCTCCGGCGCGCAGCGGCTGAGGCGAAGCCGCACAGCCGCTGCACGGCCGGTTGTGTCCATAGATGGCGTCGAGTTGGCGCTTCGCGGCGTGAGGGCGGATGGAGTCGGGAAAAGTGGGGCACCATAGATGCCATGCGTCTGCCGTTCGGACGCGCAGCGTCCGCAAGCCTTTTGGCTTGCTTACCCCGCCGCGCCGAGGCGCGGACTGGCGCACCTGCGCAGCAGCAGCCAGAAGCGCACAGGTGCGGCGGGGTCAACCGCTCCTCCTTTCGGCGACCGCAGGAGAGGATGCCGGCTCTTTCCCAGTGACCTGTGCCTCATCCTCCCCAACCTTCGACTGAGATGCCACCATCTGCACCCCCTTCCATTGCTCAAGCAGCCAGGCCCGCAGATCCCCTCCGCTTGCGTGAAAGCCGGTCAAGTCATGCCCGTGCGGGACCTGGATGGGCCGCACCCGCTCACTCAGGCCGGCCACGTAGGCAGCACCCTCCTGCCCGGCTGTATCTGCGTCGTAGGCTGCTAGGATGATCCGGTAGGGCAGCAGCCACAGCACCCAGTGTCCCAGGTTCCGCCGGCCTGCTCCGCCCAGCGTGGCCACATCGACCAGGTGGGACAACTCCTGCATCGCCAGCAGGGCATCCCGCTCGCCCTCGCACAGCAGCAGCGGCCGGCCTCGTCCGACCAGGTGATCCGCACCGAACAGCGCACCTCGTCCCCCTCGCGGAGCCGTGTACTTCTGCCCGGCCTCGGTTGCGGCGTGTCCCCCGGCGTCGAAGCGCCTGATCTTGACGTACCACAGGTTTCCACCCACCTCGCAGGGGATGACTACGCCTCGCGCCAGAAAGATGCGCTCGCCCTCCAGCCCCCAGCGCGCGGCGTCGTCCCACAGGTCCCGTGGGTTCCAGCCCAGGCCATAGTGGCGGATCGTGTCGTCGGCCAGGCCCCCGGCGTGCAGGTAGCTCAGCCCTGTCGCCCCGGCACCCGACCGGAGCTGCTGCTGGCCGTACGCCACAAAGGCACGCGCCCGCTCTTGCCAGGCAGAGCTGGGAGGCAGACCCTCTACCGGCCCGGTCACTGGCGTGGCTTGCGGAGAGTGGTTCGCCCCGGGCAGCCCTCCGATCCTCCGCAGCTCCTCGATGGCTTCCGAGGCAGTCAAGCCCCGCCGCTTCTGCAAGAAGTCCAGGTGGTCGCCGGTTTCCCCGCAGCCGAAGCACTTGAAGCGGCCGGTATCGGGTGTGACGCCAAAGCTGGCCCTGGTCTCCGGGTGGAAAGGGCAGAGCCACCACGACCAGCGGCCGTGCTGCCTGCGAGGCGGCCCCAGGTCCATGGCCACCAGTGCGGCCAGATCCACCCTCCCCTTGAGATCTGCGATGTCCTCAGTCATGATAGCCTCCTCCCCTGATTGCGAATCGAACATTGCCACTCTGCCACTTTGCCAACGGTTTTCGCATGAAGCCGATGGGGGTATCTTGACAGTGTGGCAGAGTGGCAAAGTGGCAGAGTTCACGGTGCATGTGGCCTCCCGCATCAGGCCAGCGCCCAGCGGTTCTCAGGGTGCTTGTGGCCTTCAGTGTCCATGATCTGCCCACCCAGCTTCTCCCGCGACCGGTAGACCGTCCTCTGGCTGAACCCCTCCGCCTCGGCCCGCTCGACGATCTCCTGTGGCTTCAGGGCACCGGACTCCTCCAAGGTGCGCAGCAGCCACTCGGAGCACTCATCGGTCTTGGTCGGCTGCCTGTACGCCTGGGGCGGCTGCGCAGTATACTGGATCGTGGCGCCCTTGGGATGCATCGGCACGAACTGCATGCCGATGGGCTCCGGGTAGCGGGCCAGGTTGGTCTTGACGATCTCCAGCCGGCGCGGACCGTTCCGGTCGGGCTCCGCACTGGTCTGGACAATGGATAGCCCCATCACGCTGCGCGACATGGCGATGATGTGCGACGACCCGCGAAAGTCGTCCACGGTGAGAGTGTCCATCATCGGCAGCGGGACCCGCTTGCGCAGGTGGTGGATGAGCAGCAGCCCGCATTGGGCATCGAGCGCTAACTGGTTGAGGAAGCCGAGCAGCTCGCGCACATCCTCGACGTTGTTCTCGCCCTTGCTGCTGATGCTCGACAGCGAGTCCACGACGATGAGCGCCGGCTGGAGCTGCAGCGCCATCTCGACCAGGCGGTCGCGGTCTGCCCCGTCGCCAAAGTCGATGAACAGCCTGCCCGCCGGGCGCATCAGGTAGAGCCGTGAGGTGTCCATCTGCCACAGCCGCGCCCGCTCACTCAGGATCTGCGGCACGGACTCGGCGTCCACGTAGATGACGCTCGCTCCCGAATGCGGCTGGGGTGAGCCATCGGGGAAGGGCTCTCCGGCGATGACCCGCCGGGCCAGGTCCAGTGCCAGGTAGCTCTTGCCGGCGCCCGGCACCGCCCCGAGCAGGGTGATCATGCCCAGGGGGATCCAGGCCGGCCACAGCCAGCGGATGGGCGGCAGGGACCCGGCGATGTCGCGCAGGGAGGGAAAGGCCAGGCGCTCCCCGGGGACGGCCGCCAGGATCGCGCCCAGAGCTGCATCCCGGTCGGGCCGGTCGGCCAGGGCGGCCAGCACTGCCTGTTTCTCCTGCCCGGCCGGCGATTCCACGACGGCCCGGTAGACGCTGCGCCAGGGTTCCTCCAGCTCGTCAAACGGTGGGTGCCTGGTCCCGTCCCCCAAACCGGCCAGCCGGTCGGCGATAGCCTGGATCTGCATTCGTCGTGTCAGCATGAGTGGTTAGTCGTCCTCCCAGTCTCCGGCCCACATGCCGTCCAGCGAGGCAGTGAGCTCGGCAGTCTCTTGCGCCAGTGCTTCTTCCAGGACCTCGACCGGCGCTCCGGCCAGCACCCGGCGGATGTAGGCGCTGCGGCGGCCTCTCGGCAGCTCGGCCAGGCGCTGCAGGATGGCATCGACCTCCGGGTCGCCCTCGCGCAAGCGCAGCGTGACGCGGATGCTGCGCCCGGCCTTCCTGGGGCGCCCCCTTTTTGTCTGACCGAAATCCTGCCCACGGCTTGTGGGCCGTTTCTGTCTGACGGAAATCATCTCTGGTCCGCCCGGAAGATGCGCCGCTGGGCAAAGCGGGCAAAGCCCAGCGCGTTGGCCAGGGCGGGCTGCTCGAGGATCTCGGCGTTGCGCGGAAAGGCAGCCGCCACCGCCTTGCCGACCAGGGCTGCCCCGCCGCCGGTGATCAGCACGCTGTGGAAGCGGTCGGCCTGGCCCCACTGGCGGGTCGCCTCGCCCACGATCTCCTGGGCCAGCGACGAGAGCGCCGACTTCGCCAGCTCTCCCAGGTCCACGCTGTCACGGTAGACGGCCAGCGGCTGGCCGCGGCGCAGGGCGGCCGCCAGCTCGGCCAGCGGCCGGCGAACGCCGTAGCGTGCTTCCAGACCGGCGCTCAGCACCTCCAGTGCATCGCGCACGCCGATGCGCACGCCGCCGCTCCAGCGGGGGATCGGCTGCAGGTTGTGGATGCCCGACAGGTCGGTGGTGTTGAAGCCGATGTCCACGATGCCGAAGCCGGCGCGAAGGACCCCCTCGGCAGCCTGGGCCATCCCGTCGCCGGCCAGGAAGCGGGCGTAGAAGGAGCCCAGCGGCTGCCAGACGGCCCGCACCTCGCGCACGGCAATCGTCTGCGGCTTACCGTCCACGACGAGGCGGTGCTCGCCCTGCCAGGAGCGCACCAGGTCCTGGCGCCGCTCCCACCACAGCACCGGCAGGCCGGTGACGACGAGCGCATCGTCGATCCCGGCGCGGGCCAGGGAAGCCAGCAGGAGCACCCGCTCCTCCTCGCTGCCTATGCGCTCGGCGTTCTGCAGCGCGCCGCCCATCCGGCTCTCGATCAGGGCGCCCTCCCCGACAAAGTAGGCCTGCCCGCCGTACTCGACCGTCTGGATGTGCTGCCGGCGGCCGCCCAGGCCGAGACTGAGCCGGGCGCGCTCCTCGGCGCGCCCGAGCACGGCCGGGAAGGTGAGGGCATTCGGCTCCGGGTCGTGATAGACGAGCTTGACGTCGCCAAAGCCGACGTCGATGCCTACGCGGGTTGGTTTCTGGCTCATGGTCTCTTTTCTTCTCCTCGGTGTGCTCGTCCCTATCCTACGAAGCCATAGCAACTGCCACGAAGTCGAACGTCTGTTCTTTGCACGATTCGGTGAACTGTGGTACACTGTACTTGAGGTCGCCAAGATGCCCGTTGCCGTTCACCCGTGCCAGGTACCAGGCCGCCGCCGGCTCGGTGATGCGAGGGCTGAGCTCGGCGGCCACATCGGAAGGGTTCGGAAGGCAGCCGTGGGAGTCCTGGAACGAAGCGACGAACTCGGCCACCTGGGCTTGGCGGTGGCTCTGCCAACCAGCATACAGCCGCAGCAGGACAGGGCGGGCGCCCTGCAGGGCGGCGTCGAGTGAGGGGTAACGTGGCTCAGCGTCAGGCTGAGTGGTGATGGCGTAGGAGGTGATCCTGTGCCCGTTGTCACCCATATCGCGAGTATATCAGTCCCGGCAAGGCTTGCATAGGTCCTAAAATCGGGACAATTGGCCGACTACATCCCATGGATGCCAGTATATCGGGCCGCAATGGGTTTGCATAGGTTATAAAAAGTGAACATCCCGGTGGTGCACAGACAGGAGTCAGTATATCAGGCGCAGCAGGCCGTGTGAACCCTGGAGAACTCCGGGTGTTTTGCCGGTTCTGTGCTGTGTATTCCACAATGGGCACTATATCAGCCTTGTTGGCGCTTGCATAGACTCTAAAAAGGGGTATCTTTTCTGTCGGCGACATGGGAGCCTGGTTCACAGGAGCCAATATATCAGGCGCATCGGGCGCTGTCAGCCCGTCAGAATGAACGGTTTTTCGCCAATGACGGAGATGCAGCACATGTGGCAGAAGTTCATCGGAGTGTCCTTGCCCTCGTGCGTCCTCCAAGCGCCAGTATATCAGGCCGGGTGACCCTTGTCAGCCCTGTAGAATTACAGGTCTTTTGGCCAGGGACGAAGGAGACGCTACAGATATGGCGGTGAACGATTCGCTCCTGCCGCCCGGCTCCCGTGTAGCGGCCTATTTCCGGGACTCGGGCGGCGACGAGCAGGAGCGCTCCGTTGATCAGCAGCGGCGCGAGGCCGAGGCGTACTGCGCCCGGCATCACCTGGTTCTGGTGCGGGTGTTTGCCGACGAGGCGCGTCCCGGTGGGACGGTGGTGGGCCGCGAGGCGTTCGAGGAGCTGATCCACTACTGCCGCCAGATGGCGCCCGACGTGCGGCGGCGTTCCCCCGAAGCGCCGGCCGGCATCCTGCTCTGGGACCTCAAGCGCTTTGCACGCAACACGTTGGACAACGCCTTCTTCAAGGCCGACCTGCGCCGGCGCGGCTACGAGCTCGTTTTCCTCTCCGACAACATCCCCGCGGGCGACATCGGCCATGTGTACGAGGCGATGCTGGAGTGGAAGGCACAGCAGGACCTCGACGACATCTCCAAGGACGTGAAGCGGGGGCTGAGTGACCTGGTGAGCACGCGGGGTCCCGACGGCCAGTACCTGGGGCTGTGTCCCGGGCGGCCGCCCACCGGCTTCAGGGGAGAGGCCTACCCGTTGGGGGTCAAGCGCGACGGGCGGCTGCGCATCGTCCAGCGTTGGGTCCCTGACCCGGAGACGTGGGAGCTGGCGCGCAGGGCGTGGGAGCTGCGCGTCGAAGGGGCCTCCTATGCCGACATCCACAGGGCGACGCGCCTGTTCCAGGCGATCGGCTGCTACGCCACCTTCTTCCGCAACCGTATCTACACCGGGACGCTGGTGCACGGCGGGCACGAATACCCCGGCTTTGTGCCGGCGCTGGTGCCTGAGGCGTGGTGGGAGGCGGTGCAGCTGATGCGCAAGCCGCGCTACGAGCACCGGCCCCGGCTCGACAGCAGCGATTATGCCCTGTCCGGACTGCTGTACTGCGGGCTGTGCGGCCGGGCCATGAAGGCGGACAGCGTCCCGCCTCGCGACGATGCGGGGGACGGGTATCGGAGGAGGCGCTATCGGCGCTACACCTGCACCGGGTGGAAGCAGAACCGCGATTGCGACATGCACTATCTCCGGGCGGATGTGATCGAGGAGGCAGTGTACCGCGTGCTGCTGGAGGAGGTCTTGCTGCCTGAGAACCTCCTGAAGATCCTGAGGGATGCCCGGCCCGACGATGAGACCCGGCAGGCGCTAGAGCACGACGCCGACCGCTTCGAAGCCAACCTTGTGGATGTGGAGCAGGTGCTCCGTCGATTAGTGGATGCGGTGGAGCGGAGCGGTTACAGCGCCAGCCTGGGGGAGCGCCTGGCCGAGCGCGAGAAGGAACGGTCGGCGCTGCGGGTCAAGTTGGCGGAGGTGCGGGGCCGGCTGGACCGGGCAGAAGTCGAAGTCCCGCTGGCCGTGGTGGAGGACTACTGCACCAATGCTCGCGAAGTCCTGGCACAGGGGACGCTGGACGATGTGCGGGCGCTGCTGCGCTCGATCGTGGTCCGGATAGAGGTAGAGCCAGAGCACGGGACGTTGATCTACGGTTTCCCTTGATTGGTGGGGCTTTAGAGAGTCTCCCCTTGGGAGTGGTCTGCCTGTGAGCAGTTACTCTGTCCGCCTCAGACGGACCGGAGGCGACCTCCTGAGGAGCCTGCCAGTCACTGCAACCTGGTGACCGCTCTCGACCGGGGGATGGAACACCTGGCCGACCTCAAGAAGCGGATGGCTACCAGTCAGCCAACGATCCCAGCCCTCGGCTCCACCACCATCTTCACTCTGGAGAGCACGCCCGACATGGGGCCGGCAGCCATACCCCTTCGCCGCCATCGACAGCGGCGCTAGCACGGGCCTCCCGCATGCAGGCTGCGATCGCGCTGCCTCTCATCTCCTCGGTCCCCTTCTCAAACCCTTGACACCAGCCATCCCGGCTGATACGGTCCCATCAGCGCACCATGCGCAGAGAGGTTAGAGACATGTCTGGAGAATTGGAGCGAGTAGACCGCCAACAGGAACTCGCCGCCACGAGAGTTAGGAACGCCCACTCAGCGCAGCTGACCGTCTGGAAAGCTGCCGCTGTGGCGCAGTCCACGGGCGCCCCTACAAGGAGGTCATGATTGGGGGCCTCCCCTTCGGGACCATCCCCGGCATCGCCAAGCCGGCGCCCTGCAGCCGGGCGCCGCTGCGGCGGACTCAAGGGCGGCCCGGACATGCTCGGGCGCCGGCGGGTCTGGGAATCTCTGCACAACCTGGCCGCAGGAGAGAACGAGAGCACAAGCCACCGCGCGATTCGGCAATCGCTGCTTGCCGCAAACGAGGCCGTTTGCGCAGCCAGATCGGCAGCGCCTCACCCCCCTCACTCCGCCTCAAACGCCTGGCTCGCGAACTTGAGGGTTCGGCCGTTCTCTGTCACCGTCCGCACCACGCTCTCCGGCGCACCGGAGGGGATTTCCGCCTCGATCTCCAGCGTCACGGTGACCCGGGCGCCGGTCAGCCCTGCCAGGTGACCGACCACCTCTTCCGCGATGCGCCCTGCGTCGCGGCCCATCCGCGTCGCATCCAGCACAACCGTGCCGTGAAACCTCTTGGGGCCGGAAGGCGAGAGCGTGACCGCGTCCGGCTGCTTGGGCAGCGTCCTTTCCTGGCCGGCCGCCGGGGTCTTCACCTGGTCATCTCCAACAGGCCCGACCTTCCCCGGCTCCGGCTGCGCCTCGGCCGTGCGCTGCTTCACCGCCGCTTCCGCGCGCACCAGCAGGCCGGGTTGGGGGTCCACCCGGCCGGCCTCGGCGGGTCCGCAGCGCAGTCCACGGTAGCGGCCGGCCGCCTCGTCGTAGGCATCGGCGTACGCGAACGAGTCGGTGGCCCACAGCATCAGCCCCAGGCCGTCGCGCACCGCTCCCAGCAGCACCGCCGAATCCTTGAGCCGCGGGAGGTAGAGGTACCGGGCAAAGTCGTCGACGAGCTGCTTGACCGCGACGCGATCCCCGCGCCACAGCGGCACGCGGTCCATCTCCATTCGCAGCCGCGTGCCCGCCAGGGTCGTCACCAGCAGCTCGTCGCTGCGCAGCTTCTTGGAGGCACGCACCGCAAGCGGGTCGGTGCCCGCCAGCCGGTACGCCTGCCACTCGACGGCCGACTGCGGCGTCCCTTGGCCCGGCACCAGCAGCCACTGGTAGGCCTCCGGTATGCGCGCCGTCACGGTCGTGTCCGCCGCGCCCAGCTGCGTTTCGGCCTGCTTCACCTGGTGCGGCGACAGGTCGAGCGTGTCCTTCTCGCCCAGGATCGAGTCCCAGGCCAGGTAGCGGCGCACCGCCTCGTCCAGGTCCTGCAGGCGCGTCCTGTCGACCGCCAGGAAGACCAGCGCGTTGCGGTAGAGGCGCGGCACGTTGCCGCGGAACTCGAAGATGGCCTTGGCCTGCGCCTCGGCGGCCGAGCCGGGCTCCCTGCTGTACGGGTGCTCGACGCCGAGCACCACCAGGCGCGCGTCGAGGTCGTCGGGCACGTCGGCGCCCGACTGGGGCAGCGGGTGGATGCGGCTGAAGTCGCCGGCCTTCCTCAGATCGGCGCGCAGCCTGCGCTCCACCTCGCGCGCGACGGCGTCAGGATCGCGCTTGAGCTGCTCGGCGCGGTCCTCGGCCATCTTGGTGACGGTCGGCTGGGTCGAGTACCAGTAGCGCGCCGCGTCCTGGTAGAGGTACGTGGCCGCACCGCTCAGCCGGCGCAGCGCGTCGCCAAAGACGGCGGGAGACTCCCCGGGCATGACGCAGCCCAGCTTGATCTGGCGGTCCTCCAGCCCGCGGTTGGCCGCGGTGGCGGTGGGCGCCGAGCCGAGGTAGATCGTGCGGGCGACGCGCCGGCAGGCATGGTACTTGCCCAGGTTGGGCACCTCGCCGTCCAGCCGAAGCGGCAGGGCGTTGGGGCCGTCGACGTCCTTCTCGATGACCGGCACCCAGTTGTCCGACAGGTAGCGGGTCAGCTCGAACTGCACGCGCGGATCGTCGATCGGCAGGTTGGAGGGCAGGATCAGCGGGTTGCGGTCGCCCTTCTCCCAGAGGCTGTGGATCACGGCCGCCATCAGGCGCAGGACGCCGCGGGTGCGCTGGAACTTGAGCAGCGCCGACCAGTCGGTGTACAGCCGGTCGAACACTTCGGGGTGGATGGGGTAGGCAGCGCGGAGGCGCTTTTCGTAGTCGGCCTCGCGCGACTCGGGCGGGAACTCGGCCGCCTGCGAGCGGTAGAGGTCGTAAAAAGCACGCGCCACCACGTCGCGCGCTGTGAACTGGTCGGCGCCGGTCAGCGGCTCGAAGAGTCGTCGGCGCACAATCTCAAAGCCTTCCTCGGCGCTGGCCGGGCGCCAGGACGACTCGACCCGGCCGACGGCGTTTCGCAGCCGGTCGAGCGCCATCCTCCCGCGCTGGCCCCCCACCTCCACGTCCTCGGCCTGGACGTGGGGCGAGCCCGGCGTGTCGGAGGCGGGCAGGCTGATCACCACCAGGCACTGCTGCGCCAGCTTGGCCGACTCGGTGAGCGCCTGGGCAAAGGTAAAGTGCGTCTCGAAGCTTCCTGCGGGAAGGTCGGCGGCGTCGTGGAGCTGCCGGGCGTAGGCCACCCACTCGTCGATGAGGACCAGGCAGGGTGCGTACTCGTTGAACAACTGGCGCAGCGTGTCGCCGGGACTGGTGGCGCGCTCGTCGTCGGCGCGCACGCGATCAAAGGCCGCGCGTCCTCCGAGCTGCCACGCCAGCTCGCCCCATAGGGTGCGAATGACCGTACCGTCGGGCTTGACGGCCGGGTTGCCGGGCGAGACGCGGTTGCCGACCAGCACCACGCGCTTGACGGCAGGCACGAGGGCTCCGTTGGTAAGGCCGGCCTCTTTCATCACCTGGTCGATGCCGAGCAGGTCACTGGGCGCGGTGCCCGAGAAGAGGTGGTAGAGGGCGAGCATGGAGTGGGTCTTGCCGCCGCCAAAGTTGGTCTGGAGCTGGACGACGGGATCGCCCCCCTGGCCCGAGAGGCGCCTTGCCGCGCCGGCCAGGAGCTGCCGGAGGCTTTCGGTGAGGTACGTGCGCCGGAAGAACTCGGCCGGGTCCTTGTACTCGTCGGAGCCTTCGCCCAGGTGCACCTGCCACAGGTCGGCGGCGAACTCGGCCTGCTGGTAGCGGCCGCTGGCGACGTCGGGGTGCGGGCTTACGACCTCGCGCCAGGGCCTGAGCGCCCCGGTGACCTGGCTCTCGATGGCCGTGCCCGCGCCGCGTCGCTTCTCCGCGCGCACCTGCTCCTCGTAGCGGACGCGCAGGAGCTCCAGCTTCATGCGGTCCAGTTCCGCTGCCTGGGGTGCCGAGAGGGCCGTCAGAAGACGGGCACAGGAGTCGAGGGCGCGGTAGGCGTCGTCTGAGGAGAAGGCTTCCTGGTGCGCCCAGCGGTTGCGCACCTCGCGCAGCTCGCTCACCAGGCTGCGCTCGGCATGGCCCAGGGTCTGGCGAAAGACCTCGTTCCACTGGTCCCACATCAGGCGGAGGATGGCGGCAACGTCGAGGTGCGGCCGGTCGTCGTCCTCGGACCAGTCGACGTCATGGGCCCAGCCCTCCGTCGCTCGCGTGATCCAGTACTTGCCGAACTTGGCGTGCAGCTCGCGCTCGACGAAGGGGGCAAGCCCTTCCTTGAGCAGGTCGAGTGCCTTGCCGACGCGCTCGTGATTGGTGATCGCCATCTTGAGCCTCCGAATTTCCGGACAGGATTGACAGGATGAAGCGACCTAATCCTGCAAATCCTGTCTGAACGAACCCCTTGCCCGATAGGTGCGGTGCTTGCGCTTGAGCTGCAGGCTGGCCGCACCAAAGTTCAGGAGCAGCCCGATCTCAATGCCCGTGGTCGTCAGGTAGTTGACCAACTGCACCTCGTGCGCCGGTGCGACTGCCTGGATCGCCTTGATCTCGAGAATGACCCGATCCTCGACCAACATGTCGGCAACGAAGTCCCCGACCACCACGCCATCGTATACCACCTGGATAGGTTTCTGGCGCTCCACGACCAGCCCGACCTTGCGCAGCTCGTGCGCCAAGGCCTTTTCGTAGACGGACTCCAGGTACCCCGGTCCAAGCGTCGTATGGACCTTCATCGCACAGCCGATGATCGTTTTGGTCAGCGACTCCTCTTCCATGGGCTTCTTCTCTTGGACAGGATTTACAGGATTTGCAGGATGGTTGGACCTTGTGCTGTCAATCCTGGTAATCCTGTCAATCCTGTCTACAGTAGCCTTTCCTGATGCGGTTTGGATGCCTGCGCCAGGCGGACGATCTCGGGCCAGCTCTGGACCAGGGCGTTGTACGCCAGCGCCTCCTGGGCGCGCTTCTTGCGCTCGCAGATGACGTACAGACGGTAGGCCAGCTCGCGGGCCGGCTCGGCGCGGGTGCCCAGCGCCGCGGCCAAGGCCGCCGCGCCTCGCTCGCCGCCCTTGTCCAGCGCGCGGATGAGGTGGTGGACCATCTCCCACACGGTCAGGCGCCTGTCCCTGGCCGGGTCCCAGTCCGCCGGCAGCTCCTGCGGCTTCAAGAGGCGCACCCTGCCGCCCTTGGAGGCCGCGACGCCCGCCTCGACCATCCCGCCGACGGAGGTGTTCTTGGCCTTGGAGAGGGTCTCGGCGACGCCGTACTCGCCCTCGGCAAAGCCGGACTGCTCGAACCACGCCAGCGCCCAGCGGGTGTCGGCGTCGAAATCGCCCTCCTGCTCGGCGAGGACCTCGTCGAGGGTCTGGTTGATGAGCGCCAGCGCCTCGCGCACGGTCATCTCTTTGCCGGAGGCATCGAGCACGCGGGCGTAGCGGGTGAAGACCGCCATGCCCGGCCCGATGGCCGCCTGCGCCAGGTCAACAGGGGCGATGTTGCCGCGCTGGAGGTGCGACAGGGCTGCCGGCAGCTCCGCCTTGAGCGCGGTGAGGAACTCGCGGCGGGTCGTTGTAGGCGCATCGGTGGGCCGTGGTCGGCAGACCAGGACGATGCTGGAGGCGAGAACATTGCTTCGGGTCTTCAGCCCTTGATCACGTTCGGTCCGCAGTGGCCAGGTGCCAGTAAGGGCGAGACCAGCGCGGACCACGGCGTCCAGGAAGACCTCCCAACCCGTCGACGCAGTGCCCTCCATGTTCTTGCTCTCCGACTGCTTGAAGGCGTAATAGACGGTGACGGGAAAAGCCAGGTGGGCCTGGTCAGCCAACAGATGCATGGACTGCATCATACCATCCAAGAAGAAGGCTTCAGCCCTTTCCTTTCCCCCGTGGCGGTAAGGTACCGCGACCAACTCCTCTGCCTTTGGCACGGCCAATGTGGCGAAAAGCTCAGGAAAGACGGGCCTCAAACACGTGCGCATCCAGACATAGAAGAAGTCCGAAAGATCAGCGTAGCTAATGTTGTCGAAATAGGGTGGGTCAGTGGAAAACACCTTCGGCGAAGTGGCGTTCCGAGTCTGTGCATCGGCTTGTTGAACATGACCCGCGGACAGCACGGGCAGGCAGAGGGTGATGACCTTGGTGATCCATTCGAGTGCGCCCAACCAGTTGCCCGTCGAGCTAGACAGGGGATTGGCCTCGGCGTAATCCCAAACCATTGGGATCGCCTGCCGACCGAAGGTCTGAACTATGAAGCCGCCGCCCCAAGGCGTGAGAGACGACCAGTAGTTGGCACTTCGACCGACACCGAGACCCAAGTAAACAGCCACTGCATCGCCGTATGCGATTGGACCTGAGCCTTCGTCGTCAAGGGTACGGTGGTCGCCGCAGCCACCGGCGTCAATCGCGTCACGCTTCGCCAGCTCGCGTGCCTCCAGCACCAGGCCGGAGAACGACGTCAGCGCCGCGAGCTGGCGAGGGCTGAAGAGGTCACCCCACAGGGCAAGTCCATAGGGGACGCAGGTACCGCCAGTCAACCGGGCTGGCACGTCCCCTTCCGGCTTCCACTCCGCTTTCGCCTGACGCGCCACTGCCTCAATCGTCTCGCTCGGCGATAGGTACACCTGCCCGCGATCTCCCTCAGCCACGATGGCCATCAAGCGGGCGCCCATGCGTCCGGCCTTGCCCTCCGCTTTGATGTAGTCCCCCGCGATCGGCGTCCCCGACATGACGCAGCGGAAGTTGGCGCCGCGCGCCAGTTTTGTGCCGTTCTCGGCGCCCGCCGGCGGCTTGCCCACCTTCACCGTGAAGCGATAGCCGCCCTCACCCCCCGCCCCTCTCCCGCCGGGAGAGGGGAGATCGACTACCGGCTCGACGTAGGCCTCCTTGCCGGGCTTGCTGGAGAGTATGAAGGATGCGGCCAACGGCACCTCGACGTGGGCAAAAGCGGGATTCGGGCTGCGCACCGTGCGCGCCCAGAGCCAGGCGATGACCGTCAGCTTGCGCCCGACGTAGGGCACCAGGTCGGGGCGCTCGCGGGCCATCTCGGGCGTGACCTCGACCTTGGGGTAGAGGTGGCCGATGCGCTTCTCGGCCTCGTCGCGCATCCACTTGCCGTAGTAGCGGACGTCCTCGGCCAACCCCTGCGCCCCGCGCCACACGGAGCCGTGGACAGGATTCACACGATGAACAGGATTTCCTTTTCCATCCGGCAAATCCTGTGAATCCTGTCTAAGAAACATCCCGCGCCGGGCCTCGGGGTTAACAGGCGGCATGCCGGCGAACTTGGGCGGGATCTCGATCATGGCCTTGTTGATGAGCACCGCCACCGGGTTGAGGTCGCTGGCGTGCGCCTCCAGCCCCAGTCTCTGCGCCTCCAGCGGCAGCGAGCCGCCGCCGGCGAAGGGGTCGTGGAACGCCGGCAGCCGGTCGGGGTCGAACAGCTCGGCGGCGCGCGGGTGGTCGCGGTTCTGCGAGCAGGTCAGCCGCCAGCTTTTCCGGATCTCGTCGCGCGCCCGGTTGAGCACCTCCTCGTTGGTGGTGTTCTCCCACTTGACCAGTTCCTCGATCAGCCGGAAGAGGCGCTGCCGCTCCTGTTCCTGCGCCTCTTCGGTAGGGAAGAGCTCGGGGTGGGCGGAGGGGTCGTCCACCATCTGGGCAAAGATGACGGCGCGGGCCGCGGCGAGCGGCCGGCGCGCCCACCAGAGGTGCAGGGTGGAGGGGTGCCCGTGGCGGATGGACTTTTCGCGGGCGGAGGCCGCGTTGATGGCGTCGAGGGGCAGGGCGACTTCGATGAGTTTCTTGCGGGTCACGACGGTGTCAGAAGGATTCAGATTGCACCCCCAATGTCTGACTACGCGTTTGCGGCGCATTTTCGGCGCATTTCGTTCGCCCGTTCAGCGCCGGCCGGCGGCATCGGCCAGACAGCCGGGCGATTGCGCTGGACCTCCGTCAAGATTGCGTATTATGCATTCTTCCGCGGAATTGCGTCCTGCGCCGCACAAGGCCGCCAAGGAGCGTCCTGGCATTCGCTTTGTCTCACCGGTGCCAGTGCTCGTGTTTGCCCAGAACCTAGCCGTCAAGGCCCAGGTCCCTGCGCTGCGCTCCCCAGTCCTTGTCCCACACCTGGCGGTAGCGCTCAGTGATCTCGTCGGTCGACCAGCCTGCCAAGACAGCCCGAAACCCGGGCATTCCCTCGAGCACGGCGACCAGTTCTGGGCGCAGCGCCCAGCCCCAGTCTATCCCGCTCCTTCTCACCTCCAGGAGCAGCCCTACTCCGGGCTTGGCAGGCTTCACACCCTCGGTCAGGTTGATCCGGTTGCCCAGACCGCCCAGTATGCCGTGCAGTTGGTTGTCATCGACCCCCATGCGCTCGTGGAGCTCCCTGTACGGCACAAACTCGTCACCGGCCTCGTAGAGCGCCCTATAGAGCAGGAGCTGCCCACGAGGGACAAAGGTGCGGGTCAGCACTCGCTGGATCAGGGCTGTCCCGTCACCGGCTTTGTCGCTGACCGGTGCCCCTCCCGGCTCGACCCGCCAACGCTCCCCAACCCAGCCCTCGATCTCTCTGCGGCGAGCCTGGATCGTGTCTGGAGTCCAGTCCTCGTAGCGGGCGATGGCCTGCTCAACGAATAGTTTTGAGCTGGCATAGCAGCACGGCCGTCCGGCGGCCCCCTTCTTCTCGGGGAATGGCTTGTTGCCCAAGCAGCTATTGTCGAAGGTCAACGTCAGGTTGCCGATGTCGTGTACCCAACGTGCATGCTCCTCCGGCGCGAACCTCTGCGCCCAGTAGCCGCCCGAGTCCATGGCCTGGGGCAGGATGTGCTCGACCGTATCTTGCTTCCGCGCCAGGTCCTCCCAGGGCATTCGCACGGCCTGCCCGGCCCCATCGGCCAGGTGCTGCTCGTACTCGTATAGCATATACTTCAACCCCGGCCAGGCGAACCAGTTCAGGTCGCGCTCCTCGAAGCGAGCCGGGATGCGCTGGTCCGGGCAGTAGTAGAGAATGGCTCCCCTGAGCTCGTCCAGCACGCCGTCGAGATCCCGCCCGTGATAGATCTGGTACCCCAGGCGAAAGATCCAGGACTGGCCGGTATATGCCGGGCGCTCCATCCAACGGTAGACTCGAAAGTTGAAGCGCTCGCAGAGCTCGAGCGCCTTGAGGCAGCGCTCGCCGTCATCCGGGTACTTGATCCGGACCGCCATGAGCAGAGGCACGAACGTGACGGGAGCGCCCAGCCGAGCCAGTCGCTCGCCGGCCGCGATCAGCCGGTCGTGGAGTTGCCTCTCGGCCTTGAATGGCCCGTAGGCACTCGAGTGGCGCGGCCGGTAGATGTCACAGTAGGCCACGGCTGCGTTGCGCAGGCTGGCGAGGTAGGCTTTGACTTGGTCAAGCAGATCAGGATGCTTCCCTCGGTAGCTACCCAGGGCAAATCGCTTCTTGATGGATCGGATACTCACCGGCTTGTTGCGGTCATAGTCGTGCTCCATCAGCCAATGGGTGCGCAGGAGCTGATCCTCGTTTTCCACTTCGCCGAGGTCGGCCGCCATCAGCCTCTCAAAGATGTGCGTCCAGGTGTCGTTGATGTCGCGGGCGAGGTCATGCTCGCATGGCAGCTCAAGCTTGCTGGCAAGGTAGAGCAGGTAGTTCTTCACCTTCTCAAGCTCAGTGAGCGGCTTGCCGCGGTTGTTCATAGTCTCAAAGACCACGCCTGCATCGGCCTCGCTTCGCACTGTGTAGACTACGAGGGTCAGTTGCTGGGTCACCTTCAGATACTGTGCCTTGAGCCACTCTGGGAAGCTATCTCCCAGAGCACCTCGCTTTGCATCAAGGTAGGCGGTGAAGTACTCCTTGGCCCCGGCAAGGAACTGGTGGGAACGGTTCGTGGGTCCCTGGATGTCCGGTGAACGCTCCAGTATCGTGCCGTAGAAGAAGCCGTGCGTGTCCCGGTTGAGCGTGAGCTTGCACAGCGGCTGGCCGCTCATGTTCCGCGTCGCCAGGTAACTCTCGTCCAGACCTTCGGCCAGCATCCGCCGGGAGTCATACTTGCGCATCTCCTTCTGGAGGGCGTGAAGGAACACCACAAGGGTCGTGAGCCTCTGCTGTCCGTCGACAACGTCGAACGTCTCGTAGGCATTCCCCTTCTGATCGAGCACCTTGGCCGATTCTCCATCCCTGTCGTGAAGGATCAGCAGACCCATGAAGTGCTCTTTCCCCTCTCCGAGCAGATCGAGGTCTTCGACCAAGTCCTGGCACTGCTGCTTCCCCCAAGAATAGCCACGCTGGTAGTCGGGAACGCGGAAAAGGCGACCGGCAAAGACTTTGCTCACGGTGTACAGGTTCTGCATCATCGTCTCCATGTCTCAGCGGCTGGGCACAGGTGAGTCAACCTACTCCTGGCCTTCCTCACGCCGGCTCCCCGGCCCGCGCCAGGAGCCCGGCAAAGTCATAGTTCACGCTCGTCACCCCAAAGTCTGGCTCGCGCCGGAAGGGGTGGCGCAGGTAATGGGCGCGGTGCGCCCCGCCCTCCAGGAACTCGACGATCGCCAGGATATAGTCGTCCGGCTTGTTGAGCGAGCAGAGGATCTCGTTCTTGGTGACGGTCACGGTATCGGCCCCGGAGGCACGCCCTTTGACCTCGATGAAGCGCAGCCGGCCGCTGCCGGGCACGCGGCTCTCGACGTCGTAGCCGAGCTTTTCCGTCTCGCGGTCGACCGGCTCATAGCCCAGCCCGCGCTCGACCTCCATCACGATGGCCCGCGCTCGCACCGCGGCGGCCTGGGTATCGGCTGCAGGGCGCTGGGAGGAGGGCTCCCGGCCGGCCATGCGGGCGAGCAGCCCCAGCGGTACGACGAGCACCCCGCCCAGCACCACCGGCGGCAGCGGTGCAATCTGCCGCTCCAGCCGCAGCTCGTCCATGCGCTTCTCCAGGCGCGCCTGGAGGAGGTCGGCGCGCTTGCGCGCCTCCCCGGAGTTGAGGCGGGCGTTGGGTCGGCCGGCCTGCTCCTGGGCCTTCAGCTCCTCGGCGCGGTGGTCCCAGTAGATGATCTCCCTGGTCAGCCGCTGCTTGACCGCCGCCTCGGTCTTGGCGATCAGCTCCAGCTTCTGCGCGCGCACCTCGTCCAGGTGCTCCGGCACGACGTGGACGACGGCGTAGCCCTGCGCCTGCTGCTCCAGGCCGCGGGTGATCCAGGCGAGCTCCGGGCGGGCCAGCAGCGCCTCGGCATCCGGCTCGCCCTCCGCCAGGGGGCGGTAGTCGAGGTAGGGCGCGTAGTGCAGGTGGCGGGTGTCGCCTTCTGCGTCCACCTCCACGTAGAGTATGCGCCTGGAAACAACGCGCCGCTCCCCGGAGCGGGTAAGGCTGGCGTCCTGTATCGCGTGCTCGAGGTAAAAGAGCACGCGCGGCTCGACGCCCGGGTCGCGCTCGTCGACCAGCACCGCGCCGCGGCGCAGCAGGTCGCGGTGGCGCTCCAGGGTCAGGTCGATGACGGCGTCGAGCAGGGGATGCCCGGGACAGAGGAAGGCCGCCAGGGGCTGGCCCTGAAGCGCGACGAGTTCCTTCTCGAAGGCGATCCGCTCGTAGCGGGGCATGACCGGCTCGCCGATGCCGATCAGCCGGTCGCGCTGGCGCACGATCGCCGGGACGTGGGTGACTTCGTAGCGGCGCGGCTCGCGCTGGCGGGCGGACCCGCTGAGCCGCTGGAAAGCCTCGAGGAAGAAAGACTCGACATAGTGCGGCTGGAGGCGGCGGGCCTCGGCGCGCTCCATCTCCTCTCGGATGCGGTAGACCCGGCTGGCATCCATGGCGTCGGAGGCAAGCGCCCGCTCCTCGAGCAGGCCCTGGAGCTGTGCCGGGTCGAAGGCGTTCTCGACCACCTGGGTCAGCCGGGCGCGTACCTCGGGCCGGTCGCCGTAGCGGATCGCCTGGATCAGCAGGTCGCGCAGTGGCCTGCCCTCGAACTCGAGCTTGCCCAGGACGTCAAAGACCCTGCCGCCGAGGGACTGGCGGGCCTGCTCGATCTTGGCCAGGAGGGTCCGGTAGACGTCGCCTTCCCGCGTCTCGTCGGCCACCAGGTTCCAGAGGTGGCACACTTCGGTCTGGCCGATGCGATGGATACGCCCAAAGCGCTGCTCCAGCCGGTTGGGGTTCCAGGGCAGGTCATAGTTGACCATCAGATGCGCACGCTGGAGGTTGATGCCCTCACCGGCGGCGTCTGTGGCCAAAAGCACCTGGACTTCGGGATCGTGGCGGAACGCCTCCTGCGCCTTCAGGCGGTCCTCGCGGCCCATGCCGCCGTGGATGATGACGAGGGCATCGCGGCGCCCGAGCAGCGTGGTGATGCGCCGCTCCAGGTAGTGGAGCGTATCCCGGTGCTCGGTGAAGAGGACCAGCTTCTGCCGCGGTGAAGGGACCGGCCGCGGAATCCCGGCTGGGCCATACGGCGCAGGCTCTTCGCCCAGGCGGCCGGCCAGGCCCGCGGGGGTAAAGATCTCGTTGAGCAGGTTGGAAAGCTCGCGCCACTTGCGGTCGTCCTGGCTGCTCAGCACCGCGAGAGCCATCCTCTCCAGGCGCCCCAGGGTCTCGATCTCGGCCTTGAGCTCGACGATGGTGCGCGCAGCGGTGGCCTGGTCGAGGATCTCTTCCTCGACCTCCGCTACTTCGCCGTCGGGCGCGTCCTCCAGGTCTTCGACCTCCTCGACGTCGAGCACGGGCACCGCCGAAGCCAGGGCGTGCGCGACCTCGGCGCCGCGCTGCAGCAGCTCCATCTCGCGCAGCCGCCGCTCGAGGCGCTCGCGCCGCCGGCGCAGCGATTGGAAGATGGCCTCGGGCGACGAGGCCAGGCGGCGCTGCAGGATGGTGAGCGCGAAGCCGACCGTGCCCGCGCGCTTGTCGTTCTGGAGGGCATCGGCGCGGTTGAACTCGTCGCGCACATAGTCGGTGACGGCCTTGTAGAGGGCCGCTTCGGCATCCGACAGCTTGAAGGGGACTGTGTAGGCCATCCGCTCGGGAAAGAGGGGTGTGGCGTCGAACTTCAGGAGGCTCTCCTTGTCCATGCGGCGCATCAGGTCCGACACGTCCGTGGTATGGACCCCGTCGCGGAAGTGGCCCTCGAAGCGGTCGCCATCGATCAGGGCCATGAAGAGCTGGAAGTCGGCCTCCTTGCCGTTGTGCGGCGTGGCGGTCATCAGGAGGAGGTGGCGCGTCAAGGTGGAGAGGAGCTGCGCCAGCCGGTAGCGCTTGGTGTACTGGACCTCACCTCCGAAGTAGGTGGCCGAGAGCTTGTGGGCCTCGTCACAGACGATCAGATCCCAGCGGCAGTCGGGTGCCGCCAGCTTGTCCTGGACTTCCTCGTTGCGCGAGAGCTTGTCCAGCCGGGCGATCGCCAGGTTGGTCTCCAGGAACCAGTTGCCGGTGCGAGCGGCCTCCAGCTTGTCGTTGGTCAGGATCTCGAAGGGCAAGTGAAAACGTCGGTAGAGCTCGTCCTGCCACTGCTCGGCAAGGCTGCCGGGACAGACGACCAGGCAGCGCTGCAGGTCCCCGCGGGCGATCAGCTCCTTGATGAGCAGCCCGGCCATGATGGTCTTGCCTGCGCCCGGGTCGTCTGCCAGGAGAAAGCGCAGCGGCTGGCGTGGCAGCATGACCTCGTAGACTGCCGTGATCTGGTGCGGCAGGGGCTCGACCATCGATGTGTGAATGGCGAGCAACGGGTCGAAGAGGTGAGCCAGGCGGATGCGGTGGGCTTCTGAAACGAGGCGAAAGAGGGCGCCGTCGCCGTCAAAGCTCCAGGGGCGGCCATGCTCGGCAACCTCGAGGTCGGCCTCGTTGTGACGGTAGAGGATGATGGCATCGACTCTGCCGTCCGGGCTCTTGTAGGTCAGCTCGACTGCCTCCGAGCCAAACCACTGCACGCTGACTACCGTGACGAGGGCATCCGGCAGGATGCCACGGATGGCCGCATTGGGGGCCAGGTCCTCAAGACGCGCCATGGAGCCGAGTCCTCCTTGCCTCACCCCTTCATTGTACCATGACCCTGCGTCAGGTGCTGTCGCCGCGGCCGCCGGCAGCACGGCCATTGACCGGGGCGACGGGTGCGCTGTGAGCTGTGGGGAACCGGGCCTCCTCCGGCACTATGAGCTCTTCTGCGCGAGGCTTTGGTCCGTGCCCGAATACGGCGGAACCCCAGGGCCAGGCTCTTTGATTATAGACTATTCAGTGCTCAAGAGCAAGTCGGGTGTCGCACAGCCGAGAAGCACTCCTACGAGGTCCCTCACCCTACCCGAGAGGGCCTCGGTCGGAGACCCTCGCCCATCGGAGAAGCCCGCACAATGCGCAAGGCGCAACGGCTCGTGGTTGATCGCTACCCGACTCGGTGCGGCGCACCTCTCAGGTGTGCTGCACCTGGTCTCTATGCCGCGCACGGCTTGAGGTTGATTGCTACCATCATGCTAACCGTCACTCTCTACGAGCCGACCACAGGGTTTCAATGCCGCGTACGGCTTGAGGTGGATTGCTACATGACCTGACGGCCTGGCAAGAAGAGGACCAAGACACGATCGTTTCAATGCCGCGTACGGCTTGAGGTGGATTGTTACCTGCCTGAGACGTTGCCCGTTGCCAACCCACGCATGAATGCGGGGGTGTTGGTTTCAATGCCGCGTACGGCTTGATGTGGATTGTTACGCAAAGGAGAGGCGTGATGTGGCAATTTCCGAACACGAAGGTTTCAATGCCGCGTACGGCTTGATGTGGATTGTTACGGTCTGACCTACGAACAGTCGTGGGTCTTGTGTCAAGGCCAAGTTAGAATTCCTCGAAATGGCCAACTTGGAATTCCCCAGCTCAAACGTTCGATGGGCTGGTTCAGGCCTCCTTCTGCAGGTCGGTCAACTCACTGAAGACACCGGCCTTGCGTTTCTCCCGCAGCCGGTAGCTCTGGCCGCGGATGTTGATCGTCGTCGAGAAGTGCAGCAAGCGGTCCAGGATCGCGGCTGCCAGTACCTGGTCGGCAAAGATGTCGCCCCACTCGCCGTACGACTTGTTCGAGGTCAGGATGATCGAGCCACGACCGTAGCGGCGACTGACCAACTGGAACAGGAACTGCGCGGCCATCCGGTCGAGGGAGAAGTATCCCATCTCGTCCACGATGAGCAACCTGGGGCGGCAGAGTGTGTGCAGGCGGTGGTCGAGACGGTCTTCCTTGGCGTCGCGGTGGAGCTGGTCAAGCAAGTCGACCATGGTGGTGAAGTAGACGCTGACGGCGTGCTGGATGGCGACCATTCCCAGAGCGATCGCCAGGTGCGTCTTGCCGACGCCGGGCGGGCCCAGGAAGAGGACGTTCTCGCCGTTGGCGATGAAGCTGAGAGTGGCCAGCTCGCGGACCTGTCGCTCGTTGATGGCGGGCTGGAAGGAGAAGTCGAATTGGTCCAGGGTCTTGGCGAAGGGGAAGTGAGCCAGCTTGGTCTTCATGGCCACGTCCCGCTGATAACGCGCCGAGACCTCGGCGTCGAGGAGTTGGTCCAGGAACTCCAGGTAAGTCCAGTCGTGCTTGGCTGCCTCCTGGGCGACGGCATCCATGCACTCGGCGATCTGGGGCAGCTTGAGTCGGGCCAGGTGTGCCTGCACCCGGGGATAGGCCACATCGCTCATGAGCCCACCTCCAGGATCTTGTCATACCAGGCGAGAGGTCTTGTCTCGACCTCGGGCGCAGCAGGCAGGTCTGCTAGACTCTGCGGAGCAGGCACCTGGATCGCACCCCGCCGTCGGGCGGGCCGTGAGCCAGGACGGAGATGGGCATAGTGGGCTGTCACAGCCACGCGCAGGTTGCGGCCCTCGGCCACACGATGGCGGGCGATCTCGCCATCCTGTGTGTCGATGAGGACCAGTTGGCCGTCTTCTGTCTCCCTGACCTGCAGGCTCCTCCTGGCGTAGTCGGCCGGTACCGAGTAGTAGTTGCCGTCGTAGCTGACAAGGCAGTCCTTGGTCGAGCGCCGGAAGACGATCAGGTCGGTATCGTAGTCGGGCTTGCCGTCGATGGACTGGAGCCCTTCCAACGACAGGCGCTGAAACGGTACTGCACCGGTCGTGCCGTGCACGCGCGGGTTGGCCACGGTGTCCAGCCACTCCATGGCCTGGCGATTGAGGTCCGCCAGGTCGACGAACCTGAGCCCTGGCCAGAAGCTGCTCCGCACGTAGCGCACGCCTGCCTCCACCTTGCCCTTGGTCTCGGCCCGGTACGGCCGGCAGGCGCGCGGGATGAATCCGTAGTAGTCGGCAAAGTCCAGGTAGCGCTCGTTCCAGACAATCCGCCCGTCGGCCTCCCGGTCCAGGACCGCCGCCTTGACGTTGTCGTGCAGCACGACGCGCGGCACACCGCCGAAGTAGCGAAAGGCGTGCACGTGGCAGCGCAGCCACCATGCTGCATTGACCGACACCGTGAACTCCAGGTACGACGCTCGCGACCAGCCCAGCGTCATCACGAAAGCGTACAACTTGCGCCTGCGCCCACGATGCTCGATGTACCCAAAGTGAGCCCAGTCTACCTGTGCCTGTTCGCCCGGCTCGGTCTCAAAGCGCACCGTCGCTTCCTGTCGCCGGGCTTCCCGGTGGGGATGCACAAAGGTCTTGACCAGACTCTTGCCGCCCCGGTACCCCCGCTTCCGGATCTCCTCCAGCAGCTTGTTGCAGTTGAGCACCCCCTCCTGCATGCGCATTTCCAGGTACTGCACAAAGGGGTCCAGCTTCTTCGCCCGCGGCTTCCTCTTCCGCGGGGGAACGGTCGGGCCCCTCACGACGGATCGAATGGTCTTGCGGTCATGCCCGGTCTCACGGGCAAGGTCGCTGATGGTCACGCCTCTACGGTACTGGTCTTTGATCATGACTCGTTCCTCCACTTTCAGCATGGGTGGTCTGCTCCTTGGCGCTCCGGCTTGCCAGGCCATTGTGCCGCAGGCGCAACCACATGACCAAAGTGGGGAATTCTACATTGGCCGTTTTGGGGATTCTACCATTGGCCGTGACAGCGGTGTGGGGCCGGGGGAAGAGGAGCCCGATCGTGACCGGGCCCAACGACCGGTCGAAGGATTTGACAGATTCCCCGGCTTCTGGCATAGTCGTGCTCGCGAGATACCCACCCACAGCCATCGGCACAATCTGAATCGAAAGTGCGATGGCGCGCGCCTATCTCCCGACCTACCACAACCGACCGTCTGCGCCAGCCTCTCCAGGGCCGATTTGAGGCCGTAGTCTGCGTTCCCTGCGGTGGCGCCGCCGCTTGTGGAGCGCGGCTTTGCCATAGTCGGGTACCATGCCAATCAAGAAGAGGAGGAACAATGAAAGAGAAGCACTACCCACGACGCAGACTCCTTCCCGGAAAGGGGCTGCCCCATGTGGATGACCGCCCCTTGTCAGAGGCCCTCGCCGGTATGCTGCGCCGCCTGGACCAGCAGGCGGACGCTATCCTTGCTGCCATGGAAGAAGATGCGCCGGCTGACTCGGCTGAGGAGGGGACAGAGAAGGCGGCGGAGCCGGAAGCGGGCTCCGAGCGCGAAGAGCGTGCTTCCGACAGCGCGGAGGGCTTGGATACGGAGGCAATGAGCTGGTAGGCTCCCAGCGAAGCGCTGGTGCCTGGGCAGTCGTGGGTCCAGGCGCCAGCGACCTCCACTGGGCTGCGACATCAAGCTGCCAAGGCCCAAGCGTGACGGACCCCAACGGCAAAAGCAGTGGCCGTCTTCTCGCGCCCAAACACATGCGATTCCAGTTCATCGACGCCAACCGGAACAGGTTTGCGGTAGTCCTGATGGGCAAAATGCTGGCAGTGTCGCCGAGCCGCCCCACACCAGGCGCAGCACGTCCCCGTAGGGCGGGATTCCATTCCCGCCTTCCGCCCCCTCTCTCTGGCAGAACCCGCACAGCCCCTCCCATCCCCCTCCGACGCTCGCGTGTCACCTCCATACCACCGGCAGATAGATCGCCTCCCCGCACCCGGCGGCCGTCGCCTCCACCGACCCGTGCAGCCCCGTGTGCCCGCAGATGTCCACGTCCTTTAGCCAGTAGTAATACACCTCTTGCTCCGGCGTAGTCTCCGGACCACGCCGGCGGGCCGGTCTCGACCGGCCCGCAACGTGGACGCATCGCCGCGCTCGGCATCGCAGGTCTCGTGCTTTCTGGACCACCCCACAGCAGTGGCACCCCAGGGTGCCGGAGCGAGAGGGAGTCGCTAGGCGCGCAGCGCTTCGGCCACGTAGTAGGGGTCCGTGACCACCACGCTCTGGGCAAACAGCTCCATCGAGCCTATGTCCGACGTGCGGTTCTCCAGGCTGCCCCGGTCCAGGACCCGGATGGCGAACGGAAAACCGGCCCACGCCTCGCCCGCGCCGGCCAGCGGCGGCTGGTAGAGAACCGCGTTGAAACTCTGCACGCCGAGGCGGTCGATGAAGGTGCGGAGCACCCGGTACAGCGCGGGGACCAGGCCCCCCTCGAGCCGCGGAGCCACGACCGTGGTCTCCATCTCCTTTGCAGGAGTCAGAGACGGGAAGATGACGGCGTCGCCGTGCGGTATCGCCAGGCCAAGGCGATCGTGGACGGCCACCAGGTCGGCGAAGTAGTCGCTGCCGTGGGCGGCGCGGTAGCGCAGCGCCGCCTGGCGCCAGGCTTCGATGCGCGCATAGGGCATTCCGCGCGCCAGGGCCATCTGCGCATGCCCGTGGATCACCGAGGCCCCGCTGCGCCACAGGCAGTTCCACAGGAAAAAGGGGTAGCGGGCCTCCGGATCGCGGCGATGGGCTCTGCGGGCCCACTTCTGGGCCGTGCGGACATAGTCCTCGACCTGCTCCAGGGAGAAGCGGAGCGGATCATGCTCGTCAAAGACAATGACCGCGTGCCAGCCGTCGTACTTGGCGGCGTTGGAGGCGGTCGTGCAGAAGCGGCCGCGGATCCGGCCGAAGACGTCCGCCGGGGTGCCCTCGGCAGGACGGCAGAAAAGGCACTCCTCCGTGGCGCGGATCATCGCACCGCTGTCGCCCGCTCCGGCCGCAGCCTGGAGAGGGCGGTTGGCACGCTGCTGGTTGAACAGGGCGCCCTCGCCCGTGACCTTGTTGGTGACCCGGACGATCGTCTGCCTGCGGACCGCATCGACCGATCCAAAGTGCCGGGCGATCCAGTCAGCCATGGCGTCCGGCGGGACCGCCGAGCCGGCGGCGAGCCGCACGTCGAAAATGCGCTCGAGTCTCTCCCGGTCAGGCCCGGCCAACGCCCCGATCCGCTCCGGCAGGTCCGCAAGGCAAAGCGATTCGCTCAAAAGGCACCTACCTCTCTCTCCCCCGCCCCCGCCGCACGAGGGGTTGGCTCGCGCCGGGCAGGCGGGTGGCTACGGCTCGCGTGTCTCGAAGAGCTCTCGATGCCGATACGTCGCGGCGAACACGGTCGAGACTTCTTTGATGCGGCTGACCCGGAATTGCCTGGCAATCACCAGCAGCATCGCCAGGTAGGCCAGCAGCCCCAGCAAAAAGAGCACCCACGCGCTGCCGCCCGTCCCCGTCGCCCACTGGATGCCCAGGCCGGCGGCCATGAGCCCAACCCCAATCCACAGCGAGTAGAACATGCCCGTCAGGTAGCGGTTGAACGCCTCGGCCACGGTGATCTCGGCGGCAGCCCGCGGGTCGGCCGAGTTGATCATCGTCTTGCACCAGTTGAAAAAGGTCTTTCTCTGGTACTTGGTCGAGCCGGGCCTGGCCCACACCCTGGCGTAGAACTCCTTGACGGCGCCCGTCTCCTCCGGGCCGGAGCTGAAGGAATGGATCTCGCCGATCCAGCCGGCGTACGGAAACGTCTCGGTGACCCAACCCCCAAAGTACTTCTTGTTTCCCTCCGTGAGCTTCCAGCGGGCCCTCCAGGGCGGCTTGACCCCCGGGTCCTTCCAGGCATCCTTGGCGGTGAGCCGCAGCAGCCAGGCCGAAAAGGCGTCCGGCGTCTCGGTCCTGAAAAGGCGCAGCACCACCCCGATCAGGTAACCAAAGCAGACCACGACGACAAAGCTGAGGAGCGAGTCGGAAGCCATCTGCCGCATCTGCTGCTGCGCCCCCGGGCCGAGCGCGGCGTAGAGCACAAAGAGCGCGTTGAGGAGGGTGAAGGCACCGGGGACGAACATCTCAAAGATCCCCTGCGCACCACCGATCGACGGAACGGTCATATGAGGGCCTCCCTTCCCTTCGGCATCGAGCGTACTCATGCACAAGGCTGCCGCCCGTGCCCGAGACCGGCGGAGCCCCAGGGCCAGGCTTTCGGATTATAGACTATTGCCTGCTCACGGGCAAGTCGCGTGCGGCGCGGCTGAGAAGGCCGCCCCGCGAGGCTGCAAAGACGGGAGGCTCAAGTCGCTGCTGCGTTGGGGCGCGGTCTGGAGTCCGGCCACATCGTTCCGGTGCGTTCATGGGTCGCCCTGGGCCGAGAGCGGCGTAGGGGGAGGCCGCTCCCGTCCCTGGACTCGTCCTCTGGCCTCCAGCCAACAGGGGCCTGTCCCATCCCAGGCCCGGTGCCCTTGAGAACCGGAGGCACCGGGCCTGGTGCGTTTTCCTAGTCGTCCGTGTGCACGACGATGCTGCCGCCGCCGATCGCCTGCTGGACGCCGTTGTCGTAGACGTCGGTCTCGGCGCCGCTTGCCTCCCACCAGATGCGGATGCGGAGGGTGTCCGGAGAACCGTCGGTGGCCCAGATCATGAACTTGAACTCGTTGCCGTTGGGATCCAGCCCGCCGTTCACCGTGCCGCTGCCCTTGAACTGGGCGTTCTGGCCGCCCTGGTTGACCACCAGCCACTCGTACGTCTCGGAGTGGAAGCTGAACCCACCCGCATGGAACTTGAACTCGGTCGCGCCGGTGGGCACCTGCGCGCCCTTCTCGTACTTGGAGACAAAGCCGAAGGTAGCCTTGCCGGTGAGGTCCGGATCCGGCTTGTAGGCGCCCGCGGGCGAGGTGATCCAGCCTCCACCGGTGACGAACCCGGCGGACGGATCGTGGACCACGACCATCACGCTCGCACTCGCGGCTCCCGTGTCGTCGTCCGTGCCCGTCACCTGGACGGCATAGACGCCGGGGACCGCGTAGGCGTGGCTCGCCGTGCAGACTCCCGCCGCCAGCGTCCCGGGTCCCACGGCTCCGTCACCCCAGTCGACGGAGCAGGTCACCGTATCGAGGCCGGATGCGTCCGCCACTGAGGCGCTGACGTCGACCGTCGCACCGGCCGCAGCGAGGGCTCCACTCTCGGGAGCCAAGATCGACACGCTGGGAGCCAGATTGCTGACCACGGCGCTCGCCGAGCCGGTGTCCGTGCCGCCGTCGTCGTCGAAGAGGGTCAGCGCGACAGGGTAGGTATCCGAGGCCGTGCCGGTGGGGTTGTCATCCTCATAGGTGTGAAGGACACTAAAGCTCGTGCTGCCCGCGGGCAGCCACACAAGCTCCTCCGCGCTCCCATCGCCCCAGCCGATCACCAGGGCGAAGGCATCCGTCGAGCCCGCGTCGGAGAGGGAGCCGGCAAGGGTCACGCTCCCGCCCTCGTCGACGGTGCCCGGAGTGGCGGTCACGTTGCTCAGGACCGGCGCCACGTTGGCGACCTCGATGATCTGGCTGGCGGTTGTGGCGCCGTCATCGTCGTCAGCCACGGTGAGCGAGATGTCGTACGTGCCGTCCTCAGCAGGCGTGAAGGTGACGGCGGGCTCGGAGCCGGAAGCGACCGGACTGCCGCCCGTGGTCACACTCCACCAGTAGGTGAAGGTGTCCGCCGAGCCCGGATCGGTGACCGCGCTGGTCAGGTTGACCCCCGTCCCTTCGGAAGCGGACGGCGGGGCTCCCGAGATCTCGACCTCCGGCGGCATATTCTTGATGGAGATAGTCGCGGTCGCCGTCGCGAACCGTCCGGCCTGGTCGGCCACGCGCACGCCGATGGACTGGCTGTCCGGGCCGTCCAGGGCAGCCGCCGAGAAGACGGGCTGCTCGTCCAGTGTCTCAAAGGCGCCGTCGCTGTCCAGGTCCCAGTCATAGTCGTACACGATGCCCTCGGGCTCGCCCGCGTGAGCCGTGAGCGTGGTGGTGATGCCCTCGTTCACCTCGAAGGGGCCCGGCAGTGGGTCAAAGGCCGGATCGTGTAGGTCCACCCGGATCTCGAGAGTGTAGGAGCCGATCTGGTCATTCGAGTCCCTGGCACTGAGCTCCATTTGGTAGATGCCGTCGGCGGAGAAGGTGAAATCCCACCTCAGCTCATTCGGACCGGCGACGGTCGCGGGGCAGGTCACCCCGGCGACCGAGGAGCAGCCGGGCTCGTCGTTGTCGTTCATGTAAAGGCTGGTGCTCCGCAGAGGGGCAGAGCCGGTGACGGTCACCTGCAGCACCACCTGGGGCGAGCAGGTGCCGCTGCCGTCGCAGGCCTGCGTGTACCAACCACTCGCGCCCGGTACGCTCGTCAGCCCGCCGCTGGTAGGGCTGCTGCTGAAGGTGGGCGGGTCGCCGGGAGGGTCGCCGGGCAGGGTGGAGTTGAGGTAAGGGCGCAGGTAGTACAGGAGGCGGTCCCTCTGGGCAGTGATTCCTCCATGCCACGGGTGCATTGCGCCCGTGCCGCGAAATCGCTGGAAGGGCCACGGTCCCTGGACAAGCTCGGCCTGCTCTGCCCGGATGATCCAGTTGTTGCTGGCGCAGTAGCCGTGTCCATACCCGCCTGGATCCTGCACGAACAGCCCCGGGGTGCCGGCAGGCTTGGCCGGGTCCACCTCATAGGAGGCGAGCCCATCCACGTACTGCCAGCCATAGATCCGGGCGGCTTCCTGGATCGCCGCGTTCAGCGGGTGAAGGGCATGGGTGACCAGAAGCTGCGATTCTTCGGGCGTGATCTTCAGGACCATCGACCCCCAGAGGACGTCCCAGAGCAGGTCGCAGTAGACTCCGGGCGAGTCGGAACGGGTCTGGTCCGGGTACTGCATGATGAACACCTCGGCGGGCTGCGGGAGGAGGTTGTTGACCTCCTCGATCCCATTCCGAAGGTCCGCCAGGGCAGCGGGCAGGTTGGTCGAAGCGTGCGCGTTGAGAAAGCTGCCCATCTCCACCTGATGATCGGGATCTTCCCACACGAGGCTATCCGGGTAGCAGTCGAGCCCAAGAACGCAGGTTGTGAGAATGTCGCCAAAGTGGAGGTCGTTCCCACCGCCCGACACGACCAGGGCATCGATCTGGCGCACCGCCTGGCCTGCCGGCGGCTGAAGGGCCAGCTGGAGCTGTCCCAGTTGGGATGGGACATAGGTGTCCAGGTCATAGGGGGTGCCGGACGGGACATCCTGGCCGCGGTAGGGACCGGTGAGCCCGGTGCCCCGGGGAAGACTCCACGACGGGAAGAGGCCCGCGGAGTCATAGAGCGGGGTGGAGATGGTGGCTCCCGAGCAGGCGTAGGAGATAAAGGTGACCGACGTGTGCGGATCGGACCACTCCAGGGCCATCGCCGCCTGGGAGGAAGAGGCCTTCGCCGAGCGGTGGCAGCGTTGGTCCTGCCAGGTAGCAGGACCCGTCACGATGTAGCCGAACGGAGTCATCTCAAGTGTCTGCGGGATGTCCGGGTTGCCCTCCCCCGCGGCATACGAGTCGCCAACGGTGACGAGGAAGTAGTCTCGGATGTAGACATCCTGTGAGAAGGAGGCGGTCGTCCCGTCCGGGTACGTCACGGTCAGGGTGACGGGATAGCTCCCCTGGGCGGCGAAGCCGGGGTCATCGTAGGTGAGCGCACACGCAAGCCCGCTGAAGGTGTGCCCATCCACCAACCAGGTGTAGGTGAGGTCCGTGCTTGTGGGATTCAGGTCATCATGCTCCGTCTGGCAGCCCCAGAACTGCATCGGCCAGTGGTCGGGGTAGATATAGTCCTGGTCGTAGTTGTAGGTGGCGGCGTTGTAGTGGGCGTCGATCATGCGGTCGTTGTTTGCGTCCAGGCCATAGCGACGCGGGACGCTCCAGCTAAAGCCACCCTCAGGAGGCTGAAACGGCGGCTCAGGCCAATCGAAGGGATCATCCCCTCCCCCACCCGGATCCAGCGGGTCCCCAGGGGGCCGAATCGCCCAAGCCGGTGCAGGCGCCTGGAGAGAGACCAGGCCCGACACCAGCAGCAGGGCGGTGAGGAGGACCAACCATCCTCTTCCACGGGATCTCGGTTTGTGAAGCTTCCAGCTGTTCATGATCATTCTCCTTTCTCTGTCTTGCGTATCTGGTTTCGATTCGTGCCCTCCCCGAGGGCCCACGAGCGTGCATTCCTTTCCTTGCAGTTGGCCCACACCATTCCCCTCGTCTCTCCTCCTTTCCCCGGCACGATCCCTCTCTTGCACATCCGGCGGTTCGCGTGCCTTGGCTGCACTATGGGTACACCGCCTGCCGCCCTCGTCAGTCGTCCGCGATCGATCCTCGCCGAGCAGACATGCCGCCGTCCCTTTCGCTGCGCTCCATCAGGAAGGCGAACAACTGCTCCAGGCCTGCAAAGCCCAGCCGCTCCCCGGTGGATATGTCTTCCAGCGAAGCGCGCCACTCGGCTGCCCCCGGCTCACCTGCGCACCACATGCGGAGGATGTACGAGCGGCTGCGGTTCGGTTGTCGGTTCCCATCGCGTCGTCTCAGTGGTCTGCTCATTTTCCTCCACTCTACCATCGCACTGTCAGTCCATCGTCAGGAGATCGTCAGGAAAGGAGCGAACTATCTCGGTTGAGCCTCGAGAAACGGGCTCCAAAGTGCATCCCCGATCCTTCGTCGCTCGCTTCACTCGCGTGCTCCGGGCCGGTCTGCGTGTTCCAGGCCGGTCTCCCGACCGGCCGCCTCCCCTGCGGCCCGTAGACCGCCCACATACCGCCATGTTCCAGGCCGGTCTCCCCTGCGGCCTGTAGACCGCCCACCCTGGGCAGGTCCTTTTTCCGCCCCCCCCCCCCCCCCCCCCCCCCCCCCCCCCCCCCCCCCCCCCCCCCCCCGAAGCGCCTTCCTGGCGATCTCCTCGCCCTCCAGGAGTGGACGGGACGGCAACAGCCGGCCGATCGTCAGGCTGTGGCTTGCATGGATAGGAGGGCCGCAGCGATCCGCAACGAGGGTGAGAAACCAGAGAACGATGCGAGCGGTGGTGAGGTTCCGGCTGTTTTCTGTGCCGGTGATCGCGAGGCTGCTGGGCAGCCTGGGTCTGGCAGCGGCGCAGGACGGGGCGCCCTTGGTCACCACCTTCGATGACAGCGGCCACACCCTGCGGGCGATGCACTGCTCGAGCCCTCTCTGGGTTTCCTGCTTCCGGCGGCGGTAGGGAGGGAAGGAGGCAGCCATGAGACACAGGACGGCTCTTTGGGTGGTGAACGTGCTCCTGCTGGGCGGCATCGGCCTGCCGCCCGGCCCGGCCGGCTCGGACGCGCGCCCGATGGCCCGGCTGAACGAGGCGCTGATTTCGACGCAGGTCCCACCCAGCTCGCCCTTCGGGGCGGGCTAGCATGTACCCTGGACCGACCTGACAGACCTGGCGGACCTGTCAGGTCTCGCTCTACATGGATCGGCCCAGATGCAGCGCCGGGGCTCCGCTAGCCCAACAGCAGGCCCCGCAGCGCAGCGTGGATCAGCCCGTTGGTCGCCAGGGTGCCGCCCGACCCGCCGGGCACCGGGCGATCGTGGACGGCCGACACCTGCCCGCCCGCCTCGCTCACCAACAGCTCGCCCGCCAGCGTATCCCAGGCGTCCGTCCCGAGCTCCCAGTAGCCGTCCAGGCGGCCGGCCGCCACGTAGGCCATCTCCAGCGCGGCCGAGCCGAGCCGGCGCACGTCCTGCACCACGGGCAGCACGCGCCGGAACTCGGGACCATTGTCGTCGGATCCGGGCTCTCGCCGGTACGGAAAGCCCGTTGCCACCAGCGCCCGGTCCAGGCGGTCGATGCTCGAAACATGCAGCCGGCCGGCTGCCGAGAAGGCCCCTTCGCCCAGCGCTGCCCAATACAGCTCGCCCAGCGCCGGCGCGCCGATCGCCCCGGCGACGGGCCGCCCCGCCCGGCACAGGGCCAGTGAAACGGAGAAGAAGGGCAGGGCATGCCAGAGGTTGGTGGTGCCGTCCACCGGGTCGAGGTACCAGACGTGCTCAGCGCTGGGCCTCTCGCTCCAGTCCTCCTCGGCGATGATCCCGTGGGTGGGGAATGCCGCGTGGATGCGCTCGATGACAAGCGCCTGCACTGCCTGGTCGGCCTCCGTGACAATGTCGAACGCGGAGGACTTGAGCCGGATCTGCCTGCCGGGCTGTGAGCTCAAGAGAAGCCGGCCGGCTTCGGCGACGGTCTCCCTGCAGAAAGCGAGGGCCCCTTCCACAGCCTAGCCCTGGCCGGGCAGAGTGACCGTCTCACCCCCTCGGGCCGCGCTCCGATAGCAGGCGTCGCACAACTCGATCGCCTTGTACGCCTCGTCGACGCCGACTGCCGGGGGTGTGCCCTCCAGGCAGGCGCTGACGAACCGGGCGTCCTCTTCCCGGTAGCCCCATAGGTCGGGGCGGGGTACCTGGCCATACTCGTGGATGCGCACCGGCTGCTCGAGGCCGGCCGAGTGGACCACGCGCGTCAGCTCCTCGGAGCGGACGAAGGCATGATCGCCCACGATCTCGAGGTGCTCAAACGGAAAGGACCACGAGGCATGCGCCGACGAGCTCAGCACCGCATAGCGCTCCTGCTCGAACGCCAGCAGGATGGCAAAATCGTTGAGCACATCGTACACATTGGCCCTGGCCCGTGCCTGGACCGACACGACCTCTCCCATCAGCCAGCGCAGCATGTCCAGGAGGTGTACGGTGGACTCGTACAGGAACCCCCCGGTCAGCGTGAGGTCGGTGATCCAGGGCGGGTTGAGCCAGTCGCCGTCGTTCTGCTTGGCGTTGGCCAGGTACGGGATGAAGCCGGCCTCGATCTGGTCCTTCAGGTAGCGATACGCGGGTGCAAAGCGCCGGTTGTGGCCCACCTGGTAGACGGCGCCGCTCGCACGCACCGCCCGCAGCACCTGCCGCGCATCGTCCAGCGAGGTAGCCATCGGCTTCTCGCAGAACACGTGGATCTTGCGCTCGAGTGCCGCCACGGTTGCCGGCACGTGGCGGGTGTTGGGCGTGGTCACATACACCGCGTCCACACCGCCTTCCAACAGCGCCTCCACGCTGGGGAAGGGGCGCGCGTCGAGGGAGGCGGCCATCTCCTCGGCTTTGCCAGCAACCACGTCGCTGACCCCCACCACCTGGACCCGCGGGTCGTGCCGCAGGTTCTCGGCATGCGTGCGCCCCATGTTCCCTGCGCCAATGATCCCCACCCGCAGCGTCAACTCGCCCTCCTCAGCAGCACCTGCTCGATGATGTCGATCAACCCGCGCCCGTTCTCGTACGGAGAGACATATTCGGCGCTCTCCTTGACCTCGGGATCGGCGTTGGCCGGCGCCGCCCGAAACCCCACGATCCGCAGAAACGGAAGGTCGTCCCACGTGTCGGTTACGCCCGCCATCTCCGCCAGCGATATCCCCGTCTCCCGGGCAAGCCACCGTACGCCGGATCCCTTGTCAATGCCGTCGAGCCACAGGCCGACCGTGCTGACCGACACCTCGACCCGGCAGGGCAGCGCTTCCCCCTGCAGTGCGGCGGACACCGCCAGGCCTACCTCGTCGAGCGTGTGGCCGGGCGTCGGCAGGAGCGTCACTGCCGTCTCTTTGCCCGGTTGGAGGTGCGCCAGGCCTGGCCGGATCACCTGCTCTTCCACCAGGTCGCGCGCCCGCCGCATCATGGCGCGCGCACCGGGCGCCAGGGCCGGATTCCAGGCAAAGCGGTAGCCCTCCGGGTAGTACAGGCCGCCACCATTCTCAAAGACCGCCGGCAAGTAGCCGGCAATGGCCTGCATCATGGCGTCCACGTAACCCGCCGGGCGCCCGCTGCACAGGGTGACGGGAGGGACACCCTCGCCTGCCTTTGCCCGCCGGTTCCAGTCGGCCACGCGCCCCAGCACGCCGAGGTCGTACGGCCGGCCCTCGCCCGGCCCGAGGCAGCCGTCGATGTCGCTCACGATGAGCCGGATGGGATGGGCCAAGGCTACCCCTCCTCGGACACGATGTGGCAGTGCTCAGGCGGAAGGTATACCTGCGTGGGTGTGCCCGGCAGAAACTGCTGCTGCCCGTCCGTCTGCACCCGCAGCTCCACCCCGTTAGCGAGGGCAACGCGGTAGTCGATGATCTCGCCGAGATACGTCATCTTTTGCACCGTCGCGGCGAACACGTTCTCCTGCAGCCCAAGCCCGGGCTCGACGAACCGGATGTTGTTCGGCCGGATAAAGAGGCTGACCTCCTGGCCCACCGCCAGCGGAAGGTCCGATCGCAGAGTCAGCTGCAAGCCCTGGACCGACAGGCGGACACGGCCTCCCTCTGCCGACTCGACCTGCCCGTCGATAAAGTCCGACAGCCCGATAAAGCTGGCGATGAACCGGGTGCGCGGCTGCTCATAGACCTCCTGAGGGGTGCCGACCTGCTGCAGCCGCCCGGCATTCATGATCGCCACCCGGTCCGAGAGCGCCAGCGCCTCCCCCTGGTCGTGCGTCACATAGACCGCCGTGATCCGGATCTGGCTCACCAGCTCGCGGATCTCGAATCGCATCTCCTCTCGGAGCTTGGCGTCGAGGTTCGAGAGCGGCTCGTCGAGCAGCAGTACGCTGGGGCGATAGACCAGCGCCCGGGCCAGCCCGACGCGCTGCTGCTGGCCCCCCGAAAGCTGGCGCGGATACCGGTCCTCCAACGTTTCCATGCGGATGAGCTTGAGGGCCTCGCGCACCAGCGTGGCGCGCTCGCCCTTGGGTTGGTTGCGAATCATCAGCGGGAACTCGACGTTCTCGTAGACGGTCAAGTGCGGAAAGAGGGCAAAGTTCTGAAAGACCATGCCCAGGTTCCGCTTGTACGTCGGGACGTTGGTGACGTCCTGCCCGTCGATCAGCACCTGGCCCGAGTCGGGGCGTTGGTGACCGGTGATGCACCGCAGCGCCGTCGTCTTGCCACAGCCGCTCGGGCCCAAGAGGGTCAGCAGCTCCCCTCGCCTGATCTGCAGGTTGACCCGGTCGTTCGCCACGAGGTCCCCGTAGCGCTTGGTTAGGTCGCGGAGCTCGATCATCCACTCGCTCATACGCCCTTGAATCCTCCCAGTAGCTTCTCCGGCGCGACCTGCCGCTGGATCAAGACCAAGATCAGCAGCGAGGGGATCACCAGAATCACCGACATCGCGCTCGTCACCTCCCAATACCCCTCGCCGACCGCCAGGTAGGTGCGCACCGGCAGGGTCACCGTGTTCGGCCCGTACGTCATCAGTGTGAGGGTGAACTCGTTGTAGGAATGCGAAAAGGTAAAGATCATCGACGAGAGAATTCCCGGCATGATCATCGGCAGCGTGACGTGGAAAAATGTGCGCAGCGGGCTGGCACCGCACACGCCCGCGGCCTCGAGCACCCGCTCGTCGAGGCTCTCAAACGTCGCGGACAGCACCAGGATGGCGTACGGAGCGCAGATGGACACGTGCGCGAGAGCCACCCCGAGATGGGTGTCCACCAGCTGCAGCGCGTAAAAGATGCGTGCCACCCCCAGCGCATAGGCGATGGGCGGGATCATGCGCGGCAGCAGGATGAGCGACATCAGCATTTCCTTGCCGGGTATGCGCCGCCGCCCAAACGCCCAGCCGGAAAAAATGCCGATGATGGTGCTGATCACGATCGCTATCGCCGCGATGAGGAGCGTGTTCTTCATCACCTTCGGGATATCCGCGATCTGGATGGCCCACTTGAACCAGTCGAGTGTCAGGCTCGGCGGCAGCCATCGCTTGCCAAACCAATCCTTCCCCACCGACTTGATCATGATCAGGAGGAAGGGACTGATGATGAACATGCTGAGGCTGATGAGCAGCGTGTAGGCCAGGATCAGCCGGCCGTGCCACAGCCCACGCAAATACGCCTGTACCGTACTTTTCATGCCTTTGCCTGCCCCCGCCGCAAGAAGCGCATGTAGATGGTGAGAAAGACCACCTGCATCACCCCCATCAGCACCGCCATGGCACTGGCCATCGACCACCGCGCCGGGATGAAGAGGTCGATCTGCTTGTAAATCTCCACGGCGAGGGGCCGGTAGTTCCCGCCCGCGATGAGTGGGATGCTAAAGGCGCCAAACGCGGCCATGAACGTGAGCACCGAGCCGGACAGGATGCCGGGGGTAATGAGGGGCAGCACGATGTGCCGCAGCACCTTCCACCGGTTGGCTCCCGCAACCTCGGCGGCTTCTTCGATGCCCGGGTCCACCCCTTCGAGGGCCGAAAGGGTCGTCAGGCACGTGTAGGGGAAATAGAGCCAGACGTAAAACAGGATCAGGCCCGGGATCGTGTAGACAATGTTCAGAGGATTGGCAGCCCCCAGCACGTCGCGCAGGAAAAGGTTGACCCAGCCTCGGCTTCCATACAGCAGCAGGAGCCCCAGCGCGGCGATCAACCCCGGCACGACCAGGGGAACCAGGACCAACATCCGGAAGAAGCGGCTCCCCTTCAGCTTGCGCCGCAGGACCAGCGACAGGGGCACCGAAAGCACGATGCACAAGGCGGTCGCGGCGATGGCAAGGCCGAAGGTGAGGATGACGACCTGCCTGTACTGGGGATCTCCGAGAAGCGCTACATAGTGCTCCAGCGTCCAGCCCGTCGTCTCCCCTTCCGGACGCAGGCTCATCAAGAAGGTGACCAGGAAGGGGTAAAAGAAGAGCCCAAAGAAGGCGAACAGCCCCGGCAGGAGCAGCGCGAACGTCACCGCGGACTGCGACGACCGGGCGATCCGGTCTCTGATTGCCTGTGAAGCGTGAGCCACCTTGCTCAACTCCTCGACGATGAGTCAGACTGCCTGCCCATCCCTGGACGCATCGTGCCCCCAGGGATGGGCCTCATGCAGTGGCCGCTACGGAATGAGCTCCAATCCGTGGTCCTTGATCCACTGGATGGCGTCGCCGTTCACGCGGTCCGCCGGAATCTTGTTGGCCCATGCCACGTCAGGCAGGGGAATCTGCTCCCAGACGATCGGCGCTACCTGGTCGTTGACCAGCGTGCTCGGGTACTGGAACATGGTGCTGACCAGGCGAACCTGCATCTCGTCCGAGATCAGGTAGTTGATCACCTCGTAGGCTGCGAGCTTGTCGGCCTCAGAGATGTTGGCCGGGACCGCGAAGTAGGCCTGGCCACCGGCATCTACGCCCTCCTTCAGGAAGGCAGCCTTGATGGTCGGCGGCATCGTCCCCTGGCGCGCGGACCAGAGCGAGTAGTCGATGGCATAGAGTGAGATGGTGCTGTCGCCGGCGTTAAAGTTCTCGAACATGTTGGTCGGCTCCGCCGCCAGCGGCAGAGTCGCATAGGTGTAAAAGTCCTTGAGCTTGGCCCATGCTTCCTGGAAGGCCGGATCGTTCGGGTCGAACGGCTTGGAGAAATCGTAGAAGGCGTTCAGGAATGCGAACGGCTGGCGCCAGCCTGCGCTGGACTTGGCATCGGGGCGCAAAATGCCGATCTTGCCTTTGTAGTCGGCGCGGTTGTCGTAGAACTCGACCCACGACGTCGGCACCTTGTCGACGTAGGCCGAGTCGTAGACCAGGCAGTAGGTGCTGAACCAATAGGCCACTGCTTGGTTGTTGATGGCCACCCCCTCGCTCGATTCCTGCAGGCGCGGATCGACCTTGGCCATGTTCGGGATCTTCTCCGGGCTCAAGGTCTCCACGGGTATCCCCGAGCTCAGCAGAGCGGCAGCCGACTTGGGGAACATGACGGCAAAGTCGCCCTGGCCGGGCTGCCAGGCCTTCATCTTCTCAAAGATTTCGGCGTCTTTGCCGACCACGTACTCGATCTCGATGCCCAGTGCCTTCTGCGCAGCGGGCAGCGCGATGGTCTGGAACCACTGCTGGAAGTTCGCACCTGACTGGTTGTCCATGAAGACAATCTTGGTCGAAGGCTCGACCACAGGCTCCGGAGTCGCCGTCACGACGACCTCCTTCTGCACCTCCTTGGTGACGATGACTTCCTTTTGCACCTCGACGGTCTGCTGGACTACGACCGTCTTCTCGACGACCTGTGCGGTAGGCGTCGCTCCGCACTGCGCGAGCGCGCCCAACACCACGATGGCCACTACCAAAAGGAACAGACTCTTCTTGTGCGTCATTTGTCCTCCTCCTCGAGATAGTACCTGCAGACCTTCAAGCGAACCACACCAAGTCTTGACTCTGTTGCCTCACCCCCCTTGCGATTGCCACCCGTGGGATGTGCTCATCGGAGCACACGCTCGATTGCCTCCCTCCCCGCCCGCGCATACTCCAGTGGGTCTCGCAGGCGATAGGCCGGCCGCATCACTTCCAGCGAATAGGCGCCGTCATAGCCGCGGCGCCGGAGGCTCTGTACTATTGGGTCCAGTGGCACGACTCCTTCACCCGGCAGAAGCCGGTCACCGTCGGTCAGCTCGGACAGGGGCTTGCCCTCGACGTCGTTGATGTGGACCAGGAACAACCGCCGCATGTCGACCGAATCGAGCGATTGCTCGCTGGAGCCGCCCACGAAAAAGTGATAGGTGTCGAGGACGAGCCCGACGTCGTCGCGGCCGGTGGCCTCGACAATCTCCGATCCCTGGGCCAGGGTGCGCACCGAACAGCCTGCGGGCGCGAGGAACTCTAGCGCAAGCCTCACCCCGTAAGGCGAGGCCACCTCGGCCAGCTTGCAGAGCGCCTCCACCGATGCCTCCCGGACGGCAGCCCAGCCCATATCGGCGGGCTTGGGGCTGGGGACCACGACGATCGTCGGACACCGGATCTCCTGCCCGAGACGCGCGAGCCTTCGACACTCCTCTTCTACCAGCGCAAACTCGCCCGGCGACCGAAAGGAAAAATTCTCGATCCCGTTGAAGGCAATCGCCTCCAGCTTGGTCTCCTCCAGGCGGCGCGCAAGCTCGGCTGCGGGGTGCACTTCCAGGAAAGGGGTCAGCTTGGGGATAAAAAGCTCGAGGCCCGTGTAGCCTGCGGAGCCTACCACTGCCAGCTCGTCGCCCAGGGCGAGAGCGGGCATCGTCTCACCATTCCACCCGATCAGCATCCACGACCTCCGTCGGCCTGTGTGCTCCGGGTCGCTCGAATGGGGGAGAGCCGCGCCCACCTCTGCCACCTCGCCGCGATGGCTTCGCACCGCGTGCCGTGTCGCAGGACAGGACCACCGCCGGTTCTCTCCCTCCGTGCAAGCCAGAACCGAACGGTCCTATCCTCGCACACTTCCGGCGATTTGTCAACTCCTAGGGCACTCGTTCGAGAAGAGCGATGGCCGGCGCCGGCGAGAGGCACACAAAGGGAATGGACGATCGGGAGCACCAGGTGCAGCGCACCGAGGGCAGGCACGCTAAACCCTGGGCCGCCGTCCCCGCCGGTCACTCAGCCAGGATCCGTCGTGTTACTCGTTGCTCTGGTTCAGGACCAGCGGCAGGCTGCTCGTGGACAGGTTGTACGTGTACTGCACCCGGACGCCGCAGATCATGAGGCTGTCGTTGGTTCCGCTCTGGTAGTCCAGCTTCAGGTGCAGCGCCTCGTTCAGGTTGTCCACCGGGTGGGAGAAAGGTACGCTGCCGCCGCTTCCCCAGCCGGGCGTGCCGGACGAGTGAGCAGAGGCGATAGCGTCACTCCCACCTTGCCCGTCGTAGGCATAGAGGTAGACATAGGCATCGTCGTCGGGGTCCAGGTCCTTGAAGTAGATGCGGACGTAGGTGACCACAGCCCCGTCGGGAAGCTGGAGGTCGTGCGACGTAGTCCCCGTCCCGCTGACGCGGAATACGCAGCCGAGGCCGTCGTACTGCCAGACGAAGCTGGTGAACTGGGGCGTGAACACGTCGGCCGTGTATCTCTTGTAGTAGCTGGCTGCGTTGGGCTGTGCTGCGGCTGCAAGGACCTCTTCGTCTTCCACCGCACCATTGCCGGCCGGACCGACGTTCGGGGGGTCTTGTGCGGCCACGCCGAGGGAAAGGACTGTGACCAGGATCGCGATCAGCGCAAGGCCGATCACCACTTTTGCGTGAAGCGCACTGAGCTTGAACATGGGTACCTCCTCATGGCTGGTCGTGGTGCCGCCCTCTATACACAGGCCCCGGCACCTACTCTACTACGCGGGAAAACGCGGCTTGCCAGCAGTCGGGGTTGGTCTGCCGATCGTGACCTCCTTTCTCCTGAATATGCCGCCCGGCCCTCCACCGGACGATTGGACGAGCGGGCCGAAGCCGTACCGCGGCCTGCGTCATCATACCGAAATCGCCCACAATGTCAAATCGCCCGGAAAACCCTTCGGCGACTCTCCACGTGACGTGCACGGCACGGTGCAGGCGACAGGAGCTCAGGGGAGGGCCTGCTCGGAAACCGCGCCAGCGCCGCTCGACGCGTTCCCGGCAGGGCGATGGTCGATAGTCGTTTCTGGGATTTCGGGCATTTTGGGATAGTACCCTCAATTTCTTGGCACAGTGGCACAGCTCGCCAACCCTAACCGAGCGCCACCAGGGATCGGCCGGGAGGTGCAGCGCACCCTGAAGGTGCACCGCACCGGGGGAGGCTGCGGAATCCCGCCCTACACTTCGTCGGGACGGACCTCGCGGTGCTCGCGGGCCGACAGTTGGGCGGCGAGCGCGAACTGGAGGACGGCTTTGCCGGTGCGGCCGTCCAGGACAGGGGGAGCGCCGGTGCGCAGGGCGTGGACCAGGTGGCGGGTGCAGTCGACAAAGCTGTCGTGCCACTCGACGCGATCGACGGGGATGGCCTGCGTGCGGCCGTCGCGGAAGAGCACCAGCTCGGGGAGGTCCAGGGTGCGGGCAGTGCAGCGGTTGATCTGGAGGATGCCACGATCGCCGATGATCTCGACGCGGTCGTCGTCAGTGTAATAGAGGGAGTCGATCTGCATGTTGGGGGTGTGCGCAAAGTCGAGCATGCCGTAGCGGCGGGCCCGCTTGAACTGGAACATGATCACGGCAGGGGCGTCCACGTACTGGGTCGGCACGCCCGCCGAGCTGCGGTCGATCCAGGCGTAGACGCGCTCCACCTCGCCCATGAGGTCGTAGGCCTGCGAGAAGAGGTGGTAGCCATGGTCGAAGACGAGCGGGCCGCCGCCGCACTTGGACTTGTCCATACGCCACGCCCAGGCGCTGAGGGGCACCTTCCAGCCAGAGCCGCGCTTGCCGGTGTTGACGTGCATGCGGATCATCTGCGGCTCGCCAATCTCGCCCGCCTGGATCATCTGGCGGGCGCGGACGTGGGGCGGGTAGAAGACGAAATTCTCAAAGACGCGCAGCCGGACGCCGGCCTGCTCGGCGGCGGCGATCATCTCGCCCGCCTCGGCCGCCGACAGCGCCATGGGCTTTTGCACGGAGACGTGCTTGCCGGCGCGGCACGCGGCCACGGTCATGGGCGCATGCAGGTGGTGCGGGACGAGCAGCTCGACGAGCTCGACCCGCGGGTCGGCAAGGAGCGCCTGGTAGTCGGTGTACACTCGGTCAACGCCCCACGCGGCGGCCCGGGCAGCGGCGCGCCGCCGGTTGGTGTCGCAGACGGCGACGATGCGCGCCTCCGCCAGGTCGCAGTAGCCCAGTTGGTGCAGGTCAGAAATGCGTCCGCAGCCGGCGATGGCGACGCCCAGCGGGTCGGTCATACGGGTACCTCTCTATTGCTCCTCAGAGCGCTCGCGCTCGTAGCGGGCGCGGAGCTCGGGCAGGTAGGTGGGCACCGGCACGTCCCACCAGCCGGCGGCAGGGCTGCCGGACAGGGGGTAGCCCCGCTCCACCATGACCTCGACGACGGCGGGCTTCCGCGAGGCAAAGGCCCGCTCGAGCGCGGGGCGTACCTCGTCCGGGGCGGAGACTCTCTCGCCATGGCAGCCGAAAGCCCGGGCCAGGGCGGCGAGGTCGGGGGTCACAGGGGCACCCTCGCGCAGGAACTCGGCGCCGGCCGCTCGCTCTTCGCCGTAGACGGCCGCCTGCAGGTCGCGGATGGCGAGCCAGCCGGCGTTGTTGGCGACGACGTAGACCGCCGGAATGCCGTACTGCACGGCGGTGGCGAGCTCCTGGCAGGTCATCAAAAAGTCGCCGTCGCCGACCAGGCCGGCGACCTGGCGGCCCGGCGCGCCCAGCTTGGCGCCAAGGGCGGCAGGCACCGTCCAGCCCATGGTGCTGAAACCGCCGGCCGTCAGGTTGGTGCCGGGCTCGTACACCATGGCCTCCTGGAACCACTGGGCCTGGACGTTGCCGGAGGACGTGACGACGATGGCGTCCCGGTCCAGGTACCCGCGGACCTCGGCGATCAGCCGCGAGATAGTGACCGGGGTATGGCCGGAGGAGGCGGCCTCGCGCACCTGCGCCAGCCACTCGGCGCGCAGCCGGGCAACTTCGGCCAGGTAGGCGCCGCGGTCGGGCCGGGCGCCGCCCGCGCGCAGGCTCTCCGCAAGCGCGGCGAGGCCGGCGCGGGCGTCCGCGACGATGCCGACCTCCGCAGCATAGTTCTTGCCAATCTCGCCGGGGTCGAGGTCGAGGTGGATCAGGCGGGTGGGCGGAATGGCGTAGGTGATGCCGCGGCGGTAGGAGGAGGTGGACTCGTCGGCAAAGCGCATGCCGGCGGCGAGAAGCACGTCGGCGCTGCGGGTGAGGGCGTTGCCACAGGTGGTGCCCTTGGAGCCCCCGTGGAAGCCGGCCAGCGGGTGGTCCTCGGGAAAGGCGCCCTTGCCCATCATGGTCGTGACCACCGGCGCGCCGAGCAGCTCGGCGAGGGCGCGCAGCTCGGCGCCGGCGCCGGCGGCGATGACCCCGCCCCCGGCGACAATGACCGGCCGGCGGGCGCCGGCGAGGAGGCGGCTCGCGGCGGCGATGCAGGCGGGATCGGGCAGCGGAGCCGCAGAGGGACGCCACGCGCCGGGCGCGGCCAGGGCGGCGCCTACCTCGACGTCGTCACACTGGACGTCCATCGGCAGGTCTACCGCGACCGGGCCGCGGCGGCCGGCCAGCATCTCGGCGAAGGCGCGGCGGAGAATGCGCGGGAGGCGCGCAGCGCTGGTCGGGCGCCAGGTGCGCTTGGTGATCGGCGCGAAAACGGCGAGGCTGTCGGCGTCGGCACGGCGCTCGATCTCCTGCAGGACGCCGCGTCCGGCCATGTGGGTGTGGCTGTTGCCCGTCAGGACCAGGACGGGGATGCCGTCCACGTAGCACGAGGCGACGCCGATCACCGTGTTCATCGCGCCGGGGCCGATCGAGGTAAAGACGGCGAGCGGGGTGCCGGTGACACGGTAGTAACCGTCGGCGAGGTGGACGGCCGCCTGCTCGTGGCGAACCTGGATGGGCCGCAGGCGGTCCTGCCCCAGGAGGGCGTCGGACAGGCCGAGGGTCCCGTGGCCGGGGATGCCGACAATGTAAGGGACGCCCTCGGCGATGAGGGTCTGGACGACGATCTGTCCACCGGTCAGTCTCATGGGGTTTTCTCCTGGAGCTGCTGCAGCATCTGGGCATGGCTGCGGCGGGTGATCGGGTACCAGATCAGCAACGGGAGGGCAGCAGCAAAGAAGAGGAGCGGCACGGGCCCGAAGAAGAGGCGGATGCCCGATAAGGTGTGCGTGCTCTGCGCGACGTTGGGGACATAGCCGTACAGCTGGAGGATCCAGCCGGTGGCGGCGATGCCCAGCGCGTCGGAGAGCTTGGTGACGAGCCCCCACACGCCGTAGTAGATGCCGCTGCGGTGCTCGCCGCTCTGAAGGCGGTCCATCTCGACGACGTCGGGCACCATCGCCCACGGAAAGACCCATTGGGCGGAGAAGCCGATGCCGGCGACGACGGCGATGGCATAGATCCAGGGGCTGGGCCCCTGCGGCAGAAAGAAGGTGGCGGCGACGGCGAGGGCGCCGATGCTCAGGCCAAGGGCGTAGGCGGGGCCCTTGTTCCAGCGCGCGGCAAGCCACCGCCAGGGGAAGAGAAAGAGGGCGACACAGACCAGCATGAGGCCCATGACGAGAAAGACCTGGCTCTCCATCGCAAGCTGGTAGGTCAGGAAGTAGGCCATGAGGGTCTTGATCAGCGCAAAGGCCGTGTTCGCCAGGAGGTAGGCGACCAGGAGCCGGACGAAGGGGCGGTTGCGAAAGGCGTCGAGAAGGGCCCGCCACGGCGCGGCGCGGGCGGCGCTGCGGGCGACCTGGACGCGCTCCCGCAGGCCAGCCGCAGCGATCCACAGGACGGCGCAGGCGAGGATGCCGTAGAGGATGCCGACCATCCCGTAGCCGTCGCGCTTGGACGCGAAGAGCCCGACCAGGAACGGGGTGAGGGCCGCGCCGACGATGTACGCGGGCACGGCGAGCACCATCCGCCAGGCAGTCAGGCTGGAGCGCTCGTCGTAGTCGTCGGTCAGCTCGGCAGTGAGGGCGTAGTAGGGGACGTTGGTGAGGGTCCAGACTGTGTCAAAGAGGACAAAAGTGCCGGCAATCCACAGGAAGGTGCCGACGTTGGAGAGGCCGGCCGGAACCCGCCACAGGAGGATGACGGCAATCGCCAGCGGCAGGGCACCAAAGATCATGTAGACGCGGCGCTTGCCGAAGCGCGAGCGGGTGCGGTCGGAGAACCAGCCGAAGAGAGGATCGTTGATCCCGTCCCAGATCTTGCCGATCAGCAGGGCGCTGGAGGCGAGAGCGGGCGCGATGAGCGCGCCGTCCGTGTAAAAGACCATCAGGAAGAACTGGATGGCAGAGTTGACGATGGCGTTGCCGGTGTCTCCGACGCCGTAGAGGAGCTTGGTGGTCCAGCGCAGCTTCTGGCTCTGCTCCATGTCTCACCCTCCAAACAGGAATCGTGGGCCGGAAATGCACAACAGAGGCGGGGTGATTATAGCACGGAGGTAGCCGGTGACAAGGCACCAACGACCAAGTGCAGGTGGGAGGGGAAGTCTAGAGCCAGAGCGCGCCGCGGTCGGCGCCGGTGACGGTCTGGCGGTAGGCGGCCAACAGGCCGGGGGCAGGATGGTCGGGGCGCGGCGGGAGGCTCTGCATGCGCTGTTGGAGCTGACCGGCGGGCAGGAGGAGCTCAAGGCGCTGCTCAGGGACGTTGATCTCGATGGGGTCGCCGTCCTGGACGCAGGCAAGGGGACCGCCCTCCCAGGCCTCGGGGCAGACGTGGCCGACGCACGGGCCCCGGGTGGCGCCGGAGAAGCGGCCGTCGGTCACCATGGCGACCGAGGTGTGCAGGCCCATGCCCACGAGCATGGCGGCGGGGATGGAGAGCTCGCGCATGCCCGGGCCGCCCTTGGGGCCCTCGTACCGGACCACCAGCACGGAGCCGGGGCGTACCTCGCGGTGCAGAAGGTAGTCGCGCACCTGCTCTTCAGAATCAAAGACGACGGCAGGGCCGGTGTGGACCATCATCGAGGGCTCGATGCCGATCTTCTTGACGACAGCACCCTGGGGCGCGAGGTTGCCCCACAGGACGGCAAAGGCGCCCCCCTGGGCATAGGGGGCGGAGGCGGGCCGGATGGCGCCGGGGCCGGGAGCGACGGGAGCGACGCCGGCGAGCCGCTCCCCGAGGGTGCCGCCCATGCCGACGGGCACCTGGAGGTCGAGGTGGGCCTCGATCGACTTGAGGACGGCGAGCACGCCGCCGGCCTGGTGGTAGCCGGTCAGGTTGTGCTCGGACGAGGGCTTGAGCCGCGCGACGACGGGCACGGAGGCCTCCAAGTCCTGGAACATCGGCAGATCGAGGGGCAGCCCCATCCGCGATGCGACGGCGAGCAGGTGAAGGACGGCGTTGGTGGAGCCGCCGGAGGCGGAGACGTACTTGATGCCGTTCTCGAGGGCGCGGCGGTCGAGGAAGTGCGCCAGGGGGAGCCCCTGGCGGACCAGGTCGACGATGCGCTCGCCGACGTCTCGGGCCTGGCGGAGCTTGGCCCCCTCGAACGCGAGGAGGGTGGAGGACCCGTAGGGCGCGAGGCCGGCCGCCTCGAGGAACGTGCCCATGGTGTTGGCGGTGCCCATCATCGAGCACGTGCCGGGCGAGGCACAGAAGCTTTCCTGCCAGCGGAGAAAGGTCTCGTGGTCGATCTGGCCCCGGCGCCGCAGCCCGATGGCCTCTTTCAGGTCAGAAGTGACGGCGGTGCGATCGCCGAGGGGGCAGGGGAGCATGGCGCCGGCGGTGAGGAAGAGCGTGGGCAGGTTGAGGCGGACGGCAGCCAGGAGCATGCCGGGGAGGATCTTGTCGCAGGAGGCGAGCATGACCACCCCCTCGAAACCGTGCGCCCGGACCATCGCTTCGACCGAGGCAGCAATCAGGTCGCGCTGGGGCAGGATGTAGTGCATGCCGGGCCCCTGGGCCATGCCGTCGCAGGGAGCAGGGACCATGAACTCGGCCGGCGAGCCGCCGCCAGCCCAGATGCCCTCCTTGACGCGCTGGCTCAGCTCCTTGAGCGGCTGATGGCCGGGATTGACGTCGGTCCAGGAGCTGACGACGGCAATCTGGGGCTTGTCCAGGTCGGCACGCCGGTAGCCGACGGCGTGCATGAGGCCGCGGTAGTAGGCCTCTGTGATGTCCCCCGGACTGCCGCGGTGGGCGCTCATCGGCTACATCCAGCGGCCCGTCGGGAGCTTGCGGAGCACGAGCCTCCGGAAGGCCTGCTCGTGCTCCGGCGTCTCGAAGGCGCGCTTGGGCACAAAGTGCACCATGTGCTTGTAGGTGGCATAGCACAGGAGATAGTCGGTCCGGGTCTCGATCACCTGGCGGAAGGTATCCCAGCCCATCTTGGTCTCGGCGTCTCCGGTGGTGATCACGATCTGCGAGTCGCCAAACTCCATGCTGGTCTCGCGGCGCAGCTGCTCGGTCTTGCTCACGTGGCGCTTGGTGCGGTAGGGCTGCAGGACAAAGACCACCAGGCCGGTGAAGAGGGGAGCCAGGATGAGGACCAGCCAGAGCGCAAGGCATCCCTGCTGCTCATAGGTGGTGGTCCACAGAAAGGCGAGCAAGATCACGATCATGCCGGCGAGCGAGAGCCACACCGTTCGCGTGCGCGCCGAGTGGGCACGCATGACGCGGCTGTAGTCGCTGCCCTCGGGCGTGAAGCGGAGACGGACCGTGTCTGCCATGGCAGGATGCCCCTTTCCGAGCGGCGCTGCTGCGGCCGCTGGGCCTATTGTAGCAGATGCCTGCCCAGGAAGGCAAGCAGGCGGTCCCAGGCCAACCCGGCGGCGCCGGCCTGGTAGGCGTCCGGCCGGTCCGATTCGAAGAACCAGTGCGACGTGCCGGGGTAAGAGTAGAGCTCGGCGTCCCGGCCGGCCTTCTTGAGGGCCTTTTGCATGCTCTTCACCCCCGAGGCCGGCACGTAGGGATCCTTCTCGGCCAGGTGGAACTGGAGGGCGGAATGGCCGGCACTGTAGTCGCCGCCGCGGCTCCCGTAAAAGATGGCGGCTGCGGCGACGGGCACCTCCGGCTGCTCGGCCAGCCAGAGGGCGTAGTAGCCGCCCAGGGAAAAGCCGGCAACGGCGATGGCGGGCGCCGAGGCGGAGGAGGCGTGGAGGAAGGCGGCCGCCTGGAGGATCTCCTGGTGGGCGGTTTCCTGCTTCATCTTGCCGCGGAGCTTCTTTGCGCCCTCGATCGTGTCGGCCGTGGCGCCATGGTAGAGGTCGGGAGCCAGCGCGCGCAGGCCCGCGCCGGCGAGCCGGTCGCAGAAGGCGCGGATGAACGGGTTGAGCCCCCACCAGGCGTGCAGGACGAGCACGCCGGGGCCGGTGCCGGCCGGGGGCACGGCGAGATAGGCGCCGTGCGGGATGGTTCGATCGGGTTGGCTGGTCATGCAAATCTCCTTTCAAGTATCGAGGACAGGTGCGCCGTACTGGGTGGCGGGCAGGGATGGTTGTGGGCCTCCATCTCTAGTGGAAGGGGACGGATGCGAAGGGTATCCAGTCCACGCTCCAGCAGGTCACCTTGTCGCCGCTGCCGGGGGGATCGCAGTAGGTGCCATCCCCACTCGGACCGTCGGCGGAGCCCCAGTAGTTGTTCTCGGCACTCAGGATGGTTCCTTGCGCCCAGGAGCTGACGCCGTAGGTGAGATTGCCGTAGATGTCCGACTGGCCTATGGTGGCCGCGCCGCCGTTGACCAGGCCGCTGCCGGCATTGTCGCGGAGCACGCTGTGCGTCACCTCCAGCGATGCATTCACCTGGCAGGAAAGGCCGCTGTTCAGGTTGTAGGCGGCGACAGAGTGCTCGAGTGCGGCTTGGCCGCCCTCCGCGCAGAAGAGGCCTGCCGCTTCATAGCCGCCGTACAAGAGGCTGCTGTGGGCGAGGGCTGCGTCCCCGCCGGCATCGACGTAGACAGCCCGCCAGTCGCCCGGTTGCGGCTGGGTCGCGCTGCCGTCGCCGTTGGTGTCTCCCCCGTAGGTGTCGTCCCAGTACGAGGTGAAAACGATGGGGAGGCCCGGCGTACCCTGTGCCACGAGCGTACCGCCGACGGGCAGGATCCCGGTTCCGCGCTTCCACTGCGGGGGAGTCCAGTGCTCCCTCGCAGCGACGAACTTGACGACGACGCCGGGCTCGATCTCCAGGCGCCCACCCGCCGAGATGGGCATGGACCACACCACGTAGGGGAAATTGGGGTTGGGCGCCCAGTGACACTCCTCGGAAGGGAGGACAAAGCCCTCGACGAAGAGGCCGTTTACGCCCCCGTTGCCCGAACCAGTGTTGCCGCGCATCTCGGTCGAGGAGCCACACCCTCCGTTAAAGACCAGGTAGGCCGCGTAGACGCCGTTTCCGTCCATCTGGTTGTCTACCAGGACGGGGGAGATGGCAGCCGAATTCCCGAAGTAATAAAGGCCGCGGGTGGCGTTGTGGCTCAGGACGCTCCGCTCAAGGCGCAGCGCGCCATCCTCGGCATAGATCCCGTTCTTGGCGCTGAAGGTGAAGGTGCTGCCGGTCACCTCCGCCTCGGCGCCGAAGAGCTCCAGGTTGGCCAGGTCGTAGCCGGCGTAGCGCACCTCGGCACACTCGATCTGGGTGGGCGCCACGCCCCTCGGCGGGCTCTGCGCGACGAGCGGCAGGTAGATCGCGAACTCGGCGAGCGGCGGAAGGTCTGGGGGCGATGGCGGATCAGGCGGCACAGGGGGCGGCACGACGTCCGCCGGTTCGATCAAGAGGCCGCGCCAGTCGCCCGGCGCCGGCTGCGTGGCCCCCCGATCGCCGTTGGTATCGCCGCCGGCCGAGTCGTCGGCCAGCGAGGTGAATACCACCGGGCTCGCCTCCGTGCCCTGGACCTGGAGGCTGCCGTATATCAGGATCTTGGCCGCGCCGCGTGAGTCTCCCCCTGCCTTGATGATAGCGCCTGCCGCGATGGTGAGGTTCGACCCGGGAGAAGTGGACAGTGGGTAGACCACATAGGGCAGGCCGGGGTTGGGGTCGAGCGTGGCGCCGTTCAGCGCCCCGTCCAGGCCGATGCCGTTGGTCCCATTCCCACTCCCGGTGTTGCCGGCAAGGGTGGGAGCCATATAGGCGTTGCCGTATGCGGAAAGGGAGAGGGCATACCCAGCGTTGTCGTGAAAGCTGTTGCCGGAGATGCGGGGGGAGGGAGGCAGCGACGATATAGCAAAGCGCAGGCCGTCGCCTCCATTGTGGTGGACCTGGGAGCCGGTGACCTCCAGGTAGCCGTCGTACGCATGGATGCCCGCGTGGCCGCTGTAGCGGATCTCGCTCTCCCGGATCCAGAGTGCCCCGCCTTGGAGCTCGATCGCCGCTCTGCCGTCCACTCCGGCATACTCCACCACCACGCTGCGGAGCACCGATGCAGAGTGATCCTCGGCAAATCCAAGCCCCTTCCAGTCGCCAGGGGCTGGGGCCGGATCGGATGAGGTGAAGAGGATGGGCCATTCTGCGGTGCCGCCGGCGAGGAGGCTGCCGCGGATGTACAGCGTGTCCCCGTCGGAGCGGACGAGCACGCCGGGTTCGATGTGGAGTGTGACCCCAGCCGCCACCTCGGAGTAGCAGGTGATGACATAGGGACTGCCGGAGGTCGTCCACCACTGGTCCTGGCTGATTGTGCCGCAGACGATCGTCTCTGGGGCACGGGCTTGTCCTTCGCCAGAAAGGCCCAGGAGAACCAGCACGACGCAGACCGCCACAACGGCCGCCGCGACAAACCGCCTAGAAGCCATGGTGCGCCTCTTCGCCTCCTCTCGCCGCGAAGAGAGGATGCCTAGTAGGGCAGCGCACGGCCACGGCTGCTGAGAAAGCCCTGGCGGAGCGGGGGCGGCTCGGCAGGAGGCGGAACCGGGATCGGGGTGGCGGTGGGCGCAGGCTTGGGGGCGGCGGGCTTGACGGCGGGCGCCTGGGCGGCAGGCGCTGCGGGCCAGACGGCTTGCTTGAACTGGGCCGCCCACTCGCGCGTCTGATCGAGGTAGGCCCCGCCGTGGATCCGGCCGGGCTCGATCTGGGTACCTTCCATCCATTCGTTGAAAGAGTTGACGATGACCCAGTCGGGCCGGCTGGCAAGGGCGGCCTGCCAGCACTGGCGGTAATAGTCGCCGCCCTCGCGCGAGCGCGCGAACCCGCCCCTCGGCCGGACACCGCGGTCGTCGTAACCGGGCATCACGGTTGCCACCCACAGCTTGGCCGTCCCGTGCGTGCGGTTGTAGCTGCGCACCTTGTCGCCCCACTTGGGCAGGATGGAGGACGGCGCGCCGCCGCTGGACCAGGCGATGCTGTAGAGATGGTGGCCGTCAAAGACCTGCTGGTACCCAAGGTCGGTCCCCTCGGCAATCCAGAGGGAGGTGCGGCCGGGATCGACCTGGTCGCGGATGCTGCCCCACGCCGAGACGGAGAGGCGCGAGACGTTGTAGAAAAAGACCACCGGCTTGCCCTGGTAGCGCAGGTAGGCGGGGCGTGCCGCATGCTCGGCCAGCAGGCGGCGCAGGTTCTCGATGTAGGAGGCGCTGCCCGACATGAAAGGGGAGTTGATGTCGAGCACGGCCGCGGCGCGGAGTCCCTTCTGCTCGGCCAGGCCCAGCAGGGCCGCCAGGTTGGTGTCAGTCCGGTTGCCGGCGCCCCACCAGTTCAGGACAAGGGCATCGATGCCGGCAGAGCGGGCTTCGTCGATGTGCCGGGCGATGACGGCCGTGTCGTCCGAGTTGTAGGGCGAAAGGGGGACGTCGCTCGCCCGGCCGCCCGCCCAGGAGCCGGGGGCGAACCAGGCGTAGTAGAAGGCGAGCACCAGCCGCTCCTCCTGGGCAGCGGATTCCCGCGGCGGAGCAAGGGTCACAAGCAGGACGGCAGCAAGGAGGGCGATGGCCGGGCGGAGCCGGCGCGGTTTGGCGGTATCCATGGGGGGCGAGGGTACCACACAAGGCGCGGATGGGCAAAGGGGGGGCAGCAGGGGGGAGGTGCAGCGCGCCCACAGCAGGTGCGCGGGGGTCATGATTTGGCGCTGGAGCGGACGCCTAGCAGGGTCGCAGTGCTGAGGGCAAAGAGCAGGGCAAAGGCGGCAAAGACGGGGAAGTAGCCGAGGCCGGGGCTGTAGCGCTCTACCCAATCCACGACGAGGCCGCCGATCCCGGTCCCGACCATGCCCGCGCCGGCGCCGGCGAGGTTGGAGACGCCGAGGTAAAGGCCGGCCTCTGCGGGCGGGACCAGGTCGGTGCCCATCGCCCAGTTGCTCGTCATGAACAGGCCGGCCGAGATGCCGAGAATGGCGCCCACGGCGTATATCAAGGGCATGCTGGGCACCCAGATCATCGCCAGGAGAAGGAGCCCGCCCAGGGCGGCGAGCAGGCCGCTCAGCCCGACCAGGCGCTTGTGCCCCATGCGGTCGGCGAGCCAGCCGCTGAGCAGGGCGCTGGCGATGGTGGCAGGGCCGAGAATGGCCATGAGGTTGCCAAAGATGCCGGCGGCCGCGTCATAGTCGACCTTGAAGACGACCTCGAGGAAGTAGGGGGTGAACTTTTGGATGGAGGTGATGGCCGCCAGGAACATGAGGCGGTTGACGACCCACCAGATGAAGGACGAGCGGCGCGGGTCGCGGCCGGTAGCCGCGGCCGCGGAGCGGCCCCGGCGAAGGGCGCGGACGATGGCCGCAGCGCCGCCCTCCTCGAGCGTGATGAGCGCTCCGGCCCACACGCCGACGACCACGGCGGCGACCATGGCGACGACGCCCCCCGCCCCGATCCCGATCGACAGGGCGGCAGAGCGGCCCGCAAAGGACCAGGCGATCAGGCCGGCCAGCCCGCCCACGATGCCTCCCGCGAGGAATCCGGCCATGGCCCCGGCGGCGATGCCGCCCAGCATGCCGAGCACGCGCAGCAGCGGCGGCCAAAAGGGCGCCGTGGGCTTCTCCCGCAGCGGCTCCTCCTTCACGAGCAGGACGGTGAGGAGCATGACGGCCAGCAGGGTGGCACCGGTGGCGACGATCGCCCACGACATATGCCCGGCCTCGATGATCTTGGCAATGGTGATGCCGACGACAAAGATGGCCACGAGCTCCATGACGGCCTTGACCGCCGAGGCGCGGCCGCGCTTGTCTTCGTCGGCAACCAGGTCGGGGATGAGCCCCTGGAGAGGGCCGTGCGAGATGTTGGCCGAGAACTGGAGCAGAAGGGTGGCAACCAGGAGGGGCCAAAAGCCCCACGAGAGCCCGACGGCCGCGAGGAAGAGGAGGTCGAGCAGGACGCCAACGAAGATGAAGGGGCGCCGCCGGCCAAAGCGCGACGTGCTGCGGTCACTCAGGAGGCCGGCTGCCGGCTGGACCAGCATGGCAATGACCAGGCCGGCAGTGTTGATCACGCCGAGCGCGGTGTTTTTGACCGAGGCATCCACAAAGTCCTCGAGGAGCCCGGGCGTGATGATGTTCATGGCGGTGTTGCGGATGTTGAGGCCCAGCCAGAAGAGGTTGATCCAGAGGAAGTCGTGCCAACGAAGACGCTTCATTCGGCCCTCGCCCAAGGTTCGGTTGCGATTGTCCGGAATGCGCCGGCGAGGGGATTATACCATGGTCTGGGGTGAGTGCAAGGGGCGAGGATGGATCACCCCCTCACCCCGGCCCTCTCCCCTTCGGGGAGAGGGAATGGAAGTGCCGGTTAGCTGGCGGCTAGGAGGTCGGTGTCGTCCTGGACGGGGTGGCCGGCCTGGGTCAGCAGAAGGGGCCGCGCGCGGCGGCGGATGGTGTCGCCGGAGACGATGCAGCGGGCGACCTCCGGACGGGACGGGATCTCGTACATAACGTCGAGCAGCGCCTCTTCGAGCAGCGTGCGGAGGCCGCGGGCACCGGTCTTGCGCCCCATGGCCTCCTCGGCGATGGCCTCGAGGGCGTCGTCGGTGAAGACGAGCTCAACGCCGTCGAGCTCGAAGAGACGCTTGAACTGCTTGATAAGGGCGTTCTTGGGCTCGGTAAGGATCGAGATCATCGCCGCCCGGTCGAGTGGCTCGACGCTCACGAGGACGGGCAGCCGGCCGACGAGCTCCGGAATGACGCCGAAGCGCATCAGGTCATCAGGCGTGATCTGGCGCAGCAGCTCCGCAGTGGTCATGGCACCGCGGCGGGCACCCTCGCTACCGGCGGCGAAGCCGACCCGGCCCTTGGCCCCGATCCGCTCGCCCACAATCTTGTCGAGCCCCTCAAAAGTCCCGCCACAGATGAAGAGGATGTCGGTGGTGTTGATGCGGATAAACTCCTGCTGGGGGTGCTTGCGCCCACCGTGCGGCGGGACGTTGATCTCGGCACCCTCGACGATCTTGAGCAGGGCCTGCTGGACGCCTTCGCCGGAGACATCGCGCGTGATGCTGGGGTTGTCGCCCGACTTGCGGCCGGTCTTGTCGATCTCGTCGATGTAGATGATGCCCTTGGCGGCGCGCGGAATGTCGTAATCGGCGGCCTGGATCAGCCCGAGGAGGATCGTCTCCACATCCTCGCCGACGTAGCCCGCCTCGGTGAGGGCGGTGGCGTCGGCAATCGAGAAGGGGACGTCCAGGATGCGGGCGAGGGTCTGGGCGAGCAGCGTCTTGCCACAGCCGGTGGGGCCGACGAGGAGAATGTTGCTCTTCTGCAGCTCGACGTCGTTCGCCGAGCTGCCGGCATAGATGCGCTTGTAGTGGTTGTAGACCGCGACGGCGAGCACCTTCCTGGCCCGCTCCTGGCCGACGACGTACTCGCCGAGCCGCTCGGTGATCTCGCGGGGCGAGGGGAGCTGCGCGACACGGGCTGTCTCTTGGCCCGCCTGCGCCTGCAGCTTCTCCTCCTCCAGGATCTCGCTGCAGATGGCGACGCACTCGTCGCAGATGTAGACGTCGCCATCCTGGCCGGGGAACAGGCGTCCGACCTCGTCATAGGTGTGGTGGCAGAATGCGCAGATCTGTCCGTCCGTTCCCCGCCGCTGCATGGTAGCTACTTCTCCGCCTTCTCCGGCGATTCTGCCTTGGGCTCGGATGCACCCAGGACTTCGTCGACGATGCCGTACTCGACGGCACGTTGGGCATCCATGAAATGGTCGCGGTCAAAGTCCTCGGCGAGCTTCTCGGCCGGCTGCCCGGTGTGCTTGGAGAGGATGCCAAAGAGCAGGTCCTGCATGCGCTTCAGCTCTTTGTACTGGATCTCGACGTCGGGCGCATAGCCGCGAGCGCCGCCGCCGGCCGGGTGCATGTGGATCGTGGCGTGGGGCAGGGCAAAACGCCGCTTGACGCGGCCGGCCGCCAGGAGGACCGTGCCCAGGCTCGCCGTCCAGCCGACGGCGATGGTCGAGACGGGAGCGCGCACCATCTGCATCGTGTCGTAGATGGCGAGGCCGGGATAAATCTCGCCGCCGGGCGAGTTGATGTACAGCTGGATCTCCCGCTCGGGGTTCTCCCGGTCGAGGAAGAGCAGCTGCGCCACGATGATGTTCGAGACCTGGTCGTTGATGGGCGTGCCGAGGAAGACGATGCGCTCCTTGAGCAGCAGGGAATAGATGTCGTAGGCACGCTCGCCGCGCCCGGTGGTCTCGATGACCATGGGGATCAGGCTGGACTCGATCATGAAACCTCCTCGTCTTGGGTTGCTGCTTTGGAGGGTGCAGCCTCGGCCTCCGCGGCCTCCACAGGTGCTGCCTCGGCGGCTTCGGGCTCCGCCTCAGGCTCCGGCAGCGGGGGCGCCTCGCCCATGCCGATCGCGATGATGCGATGCTGGGCCTTGGTGGTCAGGATGTCTTCGGCGACCGAGAGGCGACCCTCGGCGCCGGTGATGGCCTGGTGCAGGGCCTCGTCCCCTTCGTCCAGCCGCTCCAGCAGGTTCTCGATCTCGGCCTCGACCTCGTCTTCGGTGACGACCAGCCCTTCGCGCGCCGCCACCTCGTCCAGCACGAGGCGCTTCTTGAGCCGCACCTCGGCCGCAGGACGGAAATCGGCCTTGTAGGCCTCACGGGTCTTGCCGACCATCTGCAAATACTTGTCCATCTGGATGCCGGCGCCCTCGAGGTCGTGCTCCATCCGGCTCATGGCGCGATCCGACTCGCGCTCGACGGCCTGCGGCGGATAATCGATCGTGACGGCCTGGTCCACCATCGCCTGCAGGAGGTTGTCCAGGTAGTCGGGCCGGGCAGCATCCACGGCCTCTGCCTCCAGCTGCTGCCGGATGGCGGCCTGGAGGCCGGCGAGGGAATCATAATCGCCGACCACGAGCGCCAAGTCGTCGTCGATGGGCAGCAGCTCTTTTTCTTTGACGGCGTGGACATGGGCGACGAACGTGGCCTGCTTGCCGGCGAGCTTCTCGTCTTCATATCGGGCCGGATAGGTCAGCTCGAAGGTCCTGGTCTCGTCGGCCGACATGCCGGCAATCGCCTCGGCGAAGCCGGAAAGGGGCAGGGTGGCCTTCTCGCGCAGGATGACTTCGTCGCCCTCGTGCTTGGCGACCTCCGTGCCGGCGATCGTGGCGGCCCAGTCGAGCACCACGAGGTCGCCTATGGCGGCCGGCCGGTCGACCGGGACCCACTGGGCATGGGCATCCTGGACCTCTTTGAGGCGCTTCTCCATCTGCTCGTCGGCGACCGGCTTGGGCTCAAAGGGCAGCCGCACCGAACGGTAGTCGCCGAGCTCAACCTGGGGCATCAGCGGCAGCAGGACCGTCATGCGGAAGGGGTCCCATTCGACGTCGCGCAGCTCGCCCGCCTGGTAGGGCTCGTCTTCGACCTGCTTGAGGGCTTCGTCGTACCACTCCTGGCCGAAATCCTCGAGCGCCTGCTCCTGGACGGCGGCGCGCCCAAAGGCGCGGAGCACCGCCGCGAACGGGGCATGGCCTCGCCGGTAGCCCGGGACGTTGAACTTTTTCGAGATCTTGCGGGCCGACTCGCGCAGTTTCTCGTCAACCTCGGCTGCTTCCAACTCGACGATGACATTGACCTGGCAGTGCTCCAGCCGCTCGGTTGTTACTCTCATGTCTACTCAATTCCTCTCTTGTCGGGGCGATAGAATGCACCCCTCAGTATACCCTTCTTCGGCGGGCGTGCCAAACAGGCGGCTATGGGTTGCCGCGGGATACCCGGAGCGTCGCGAGGTACACCAGGTCGTCCTTCCACTGCTCCATGACCTGCCGGTCATCGCTGCCGCCTAGCCGCCACGCCACGGCAGCCAACCGCTCGTTGGTGCCGGGCAGGTACAGCCCGCCAAAGAGCTGGTACGAACCCTCCGGCAGGTCGCGGGGGATGTCCAGGCGGTAAGCGTCCGATACGACGGCACCGGCGGACCAGAGCCGGGTTGGGAAGCGGCCGTTGAGGGGCGGATGGTCATCCTGCACAATGTCCTTGCCCTCCGGGCCGACGAGGTGCACAAAGCCGGTATAGTCCTCCGTGATGTGGCTGAGCGCCTGCCACTGCAGCGTGACGGTCACGACATCGCCGGGGCGCGCCGTGTCGGCCGAGAGGTGGACTCCGGCGAGGCGGATCACGCCGGCAAGGACCGTGTCGGTGGGCAGGTTCAGCTCGGGAACGGGCCATTCCTCCGGGACGAGCGCCACCTCTCCGGCCTGCACATTGTCCAACAGCGTCCCGTCGGCAGAATAAGCCGGCACCTCCTCGAGCGTGTCGAGGTCGTAGAGGCCGACGTCAAAGCGCACCAGGCTCGGCCCCTCCACGGTGGTGGAGATCAGGACCTGCAGTGTGTCTTCGACGATCTCTCCAGGCTTCCAGAGGCTGGTGGGATACATGCCGTTGCCGGGGTAGGTATCGACCTGGCCAACGCCTTCGCCGTCGAGCGTCCTGGCATGGACAAAGACGCTATAGTTCTGATCGGTCGCCGCCCGCACACGCCACACGAGGGTGAGGGGCAGCCAGTCCCTGGAGTGGACGGGCCGGTCGCGGGCGCCATCGGGCTGCAGGTAGCCGAGCAGCTCGCAGCAGTCGCCGAAGCGGACGCCCAGCGGGGACGGCAGCGCCGAAAGGTCGCCGGGCGAGCGCACCGTCTTGGGCAGCGGATAGGCCGGCTCGAGCACGAGCCCGGGGCAGAGGGCAGCCCACACCAGCCACAGGGCAAGGGCCGCCACGCCCACCGGGCGCCGCGCCGGCCTCGGGAGCAGCTCGGCCCAGCCCGTCACCAGGAACAGCGCGATCGCTGGCAGGGCAGGAAAGAGAAGGCGGCCCTGGCTGGCAAGCGTGAAAGTGGTCCAGCGGAAGAGGCCGGCGGCGACGAGGAGCGTCCAGGCAAAGAGGAGCAAGAGGGCAGGGCGGCTGCCGGCGGGCCCCGTGCGGCGGGAGCGCGCCAGGAAAAGCCCAAAGCCGGCGGCGCCGGCCAGGGTGAGCGCGTCCATGATCCAGTAAAAGGGCTGCGGGGCAAGGATGGAGAACCATCCAAAGAGGAGCCAGAAAGAGTAGCGAAAGCCGCGGAACTCGCCGACCACCCCCGAGAGCGTGACGGGCAGCGCGCGCCGGTAGCCGACCACGGCGAGGTGCGTCTGGATGCCGGTAAGCTCTCCGTACAGCCGCAGGTTGCGCACGAACCACCACCCGCTGACGGCAAGGGCGGTCACCAACACCACGCCGCCGGCGAGCGCGAGCCAGCGCCAGCGGCGGGCGCGCCAGGCAAGGTAAAGACACGTCGCCGCCGCCAGGGGCCACAGCAGGAGGCCGGCCGCCTTCGAAAGGGCGGCGAGCCCCAGCAGCACCCCGGCGAGGGCCAGCTGGGCCGGGCCGGGCAGGTCGGGCCGCCGAAGCCAGCCCACCAGGACCACCAGCACCCACGCCGCCAGGAGGATCACGAGGTTGTCGTTGTTGGCCGAGGCGCTCAGGAACAGGAACTGGGGCATAAAGGCCACCAGGCCGGCCATCCCCAGCGCCATGCCGGGCCGGTCAGGCCAGACGATCCGCCCCAGGCGGTACACGGCGGCGAGGGTGCCAAGCGCCATGAGGGTCGAGACAAGGCGCGCGAGGTGGACGAAGAGCACGGTGCCCCGGTAGGGCCACTGCTCGGCCTGCGGGTCGTGCAGGACGACGTTCTTGTTGCCCGGGAGAAGGGGCTTGCCCAGCGTGGCGTAAGGGTTCAGGACGGCCAATTGGTCGGGGGCATCGTGCGGCACGCCCCCCACCAGCCCGGCGAAGACCCAGTAGTAGAGGGGAGGCTGGGTGCCCTCCTGGCGCCAGGGGCCCAGGTCGGTGGGATCGACCACGGGCAGGGTGCCCTCGTCGTCCAGCCAGGCGACAAAGGCGAGGTGCTCTAGCTCGTCCGGCGACTCGAAGGGGGGGATGGTGGCATTGTAGTAGAGTGCCAACACCAGGAACAGGAGAAGCAGGACGGCGAACGCTCTGGTGCTTTTCATACCACCAGTGATTTGGCCTTCAGCTCCCTTTCGACCTGGGAAAAGCCATCCTCGGCAACCTGCTGCTCGACCCAAGCCAGGAGGTCCGAGAGGCCATCGTGCAGCGACACGCGCGGCTCGAAGCCGAGCAGGCGGCGCGCCTTGCCTATGTCAGAGTAGCAGTGGCGGATGTCGCCGGCGCGATACTGGTGCCGGATGTCGGCCTCGATGCGGCCGCCGGTCAGGCGCTGCGAGAGCATGCCGGCTACCTGTGCGACGGAGGTGGGCACGCCGGTGCCCAGGTTAAGGACCTGGTGGTCCGCTTCGGGCCGCTCCATGGCGAGCAACAGGCCCTGCACAATGTCGCTGACGTGGATAAAGTCCCGGCTCTGCCGGCCGTCCTCGTAGATGACGGGCGGCTGGCCGTTGAGGAGACGGCTGGAAAATATCGCCATGACCCCCGTGTAGGGGTTGGAGAGCGCCTGCCGCGGGCCATAGACGTTGAAAAAGCGGAGCGCTACGGCCGGCAGCCCGTAGGCGAGGCCGGTGCAGAGGAACATCTCCTCGTGATCGCGCTTGGTGACGGCGTAGATGGAGGTGGGGAAGAGCGGCTTCTCCTCGGAGGTGGGCAGCGGCTGGACATCGCGGCCGCAGCCGGGGCACTTCATCTCCCAGTCGCGCGCCTTGAGCTGCGCCTCGGTCCGGAGCCTGGGATAGACCGTGCCGCACTCGGCGCACGAGTAGGCGCCCTCGCCGTAGATAGACATAGAAGAGGCCACCAACAGCTTGCGGACGCGGTGCTTGGTGTTGGCCAGGAGGTCGAGGAGGACGGCGCCGCCGAGCGTGTTCATCTCGGTGTAATAGTGGATCTGGTACATCGACTGCCCCACCCCAACCGCAGCCGCCAGGTGATAGACGACGTCGACGCCCTGCAGCGCGGCGGCAAGCGCCTGCCTATCGCGGACGTCACCCTTCACGAGCTCGGCAGAGGGGTTAAGGTAGGCGGGCACCGCCTGCTGCGGACCATGCACCTGCGGCACCAGGGCGTCAAAGACACGGACGCGGTGGCCCTTCTGCAGCAGCGCATCGACCAGGAAAGAGCCAATGAAGCCGGCCCCGCCGGTGACCAGTACCGTTTCTGACATCATTCCTCCCGCCCGGATGGGCAGGGTTGTGAAGGCCGTCCTCCGGGCAGTTCACTTATACCATGTTAGGCAGGGGGTGTCAACGGCGGCCAAAGATTGGAGGAGGCGACCCGGCGGTGCTATACTCGGCGCCGGAGGGCCGCGATGACACTGGAAGAACAGGTGGGCGCGCTCTTGCTCGAGCAGGAGCTGACGCTGGCGACGGCCGAATCGTGCACCGGCGGACTGGTCGGCCACCGCCTGACCAATATGCCGGGCAGCTCGGCCTACTACGTAGGCGGCGTCGTCGCCTACTCCTACGAGGCGAAGGAACGGCTGCTGGGCGTCCGCCATGAGACACTCGTCGCCCACGGGGCTGTGAGCGAAGAAACGGCGCGGGAGATGGCGCGCGGGGCCAGGGAACGGCTGCATGCGAGCATCGCAGTCGCGGTCACCGGCATCGCCGGGCCGGGCGGCGGAATGCCGAACAAGCCGGTGGGCCTGACCTACGTCGCGCTGGCTGCCCCGGAGGCAGAGATCTGCGAGGCGCACACCTGGCAGGGCGAACGGCTGTCCAACAAGCGCCACTCGGCCGAGGCAGCCCTGCGGCTGCTGATCTCCTTCCTGCGCAAGAACGCCGGCACCGAGCCCGCCACCAAGCTCCCCCTCGAGCTGATGCGCGAGCCGGTGGCCGTGGACATCCACCTCAGGCGGGACGGGACCGCAATCCCGCTCGGCTTTGTCTGGAGGTCGAGACACTACCGGATCGAGTCGTGGGGCAGGGAACGCGTCGAGGCCGGCGAGGAGCATGCCTATCACTGCTACCTCGTCCAGACGGCAGGCGGCGAGACCTGGGAGCTGTGCCAGGACAAAAAAACAGCCCAGTGGCACCTGCTTCGCCACTGGGCCGTCCGAGAACGACAGGTATAGGGATGGCGCTAGCGCGCCGCCTTCTTGGCCACGCGCTCCCCGAACTGCTCCACATTGATGATCGCCCGGCGGTGCGTCCCCTCGCCGACCACCTCGGCGCCGTCGTGCACCTGGACACGGAACAGGAGCCGGCGGCCTTCGACTTCGATCAGCTCTGAGGTGGCACACACCTCAAAACCCACCGGCGTCGGCGCCAGGTGGCGCACATCCAGCGCCACACCGACCGTGCGGTAGCCTTCCGGCAGCCGGGGGTCTACCGCCGCCACGCTCGCCCTCTCCATGAGCAGGACCATCTGCGGCGTCGCAAGAACCTTCGCCGCCCCACTGCCGAGGTGCTTGGCCGTGTGCTCGTCGGCTACGGTCAGCCGGAGCTGGGCCTGAAGGCCGGGTTCGATCTGGTCAAAGGTCATGCACTGCCCTCTGGACCGGCAGGCGGCTGCGGGGGTGTTTCCTTCGGCCCTTCGCCGGACCAGTTGCTGATGATCCTGGAGAGCTCGCGGTTCACATCGCGCAAGGTAGACACGATGCCCTGCTCGAACTTGTCCGCGGCTTCGGACTCGCGCGCCTTCTCGACCGTCTCTTTGACATGGGTCTCGAGCTTGCGCCCGGCGTCGCTGTCGTGGATAGAGCGGACCGCGGTGTCGATCTGGCGGCCGGCCTCTTCGAGGCCCTCCCGGATGTCGTGGCGGACAGAGCGGGACTCGTCGCTCTCCCAGAGTGCCTTGGCGGCGGAGCCGATCTGCTGGCCAAGGAGCCGCAGTTCGGCCACGATGTCGCTCGTCGGTTTCTGCTCTTCAGTCATTTCCTTTGCCTCCTGTGCATTTGTCATTCTGGGAGAAGCCAATAAGCTCCGCCCGGTCTGCCGGCACCCTTCGCCTCGCTCCGGGTGACAAGCGTCCGAATGCTATACGCAGGAAAAGCAAAAAGGTTCTCCCGGCGACGACCTACTCTCCCAGGAACCTGCGTTCCAAGTACCATCGGTGCTGGAGGGCTTAACTGCCTGGTTCGGTATGGAGCAGGGTGTTTCCCCTCCGCTTCAGTCACCAGAAGAACCTTTATGCCATTTTCAACGGTTCGACACCTAAAAACTGAACAGGATGCTTGGCGGTTACGCCAACTCACATGGCTGAATTAAGCCATTCGGCCATTAGTACGGCTAAGCTAAACACATTGCTGTGCGTGCACTTGCCGCCTATCAAGCAGGTGGTCTACCTGCGGCCTTATTCCCACGAAGGGAGGGGGATCTAATCTTGAGGCGTACTTCCCACTTAGATGCTTTCAGCGGTTATCACTGCCAGACTTGGCTACCCAGCGATGCCGTTGGCACGACAACTGGCACACCAGCGGTCTGTCCACCCCGGTCCTCTCGTACTAGGGGCAGCCCCTCTCAAATCCCCTACGCCCACAGCGGATAGAGACCGACCTGTCTCACGACGGTCTGAACCCAGCTCGCGTGCCGCTTTAATGGACGAACAGTCCAACCCTTGGGACCTAATACAGCCCCAGGATGCGACGAGCCGACATCGAGGTGCCGAGCCTCCCCGTCGATGTGAACTCTTGGGGGAGACCAGCCTGTTATCCCCGGGGTAGCTTTTATCCGGTAAGCCACGGCCCTTCCACACGGGACCGTGGGATCACTAAGCCCGTCTTTCGACTCTGCTTGTCTTGTAGGACTCGCAGTCAAGCTCCCTTATGCCTTTACACTCTTCGGCTGGTTTCCATTCAGCCTGAGGGAACCTTTGGGCACCTCCATTACCGTTTGGGAGGTGACTGCCCCAGTCAAACTGCCCACCTGGCACTGTTCCCACGCCGGATAACGGTCGCGGGTTAGGGTCAAGATTTCACCAGGCTGGTATTTCAAGGACGACTCCACCGAGGCTAGCGCCCCAGCTTCCAAGTCTCCCAGCTATCCTACACAAGTCAAACCCTAACTCAATACCAGGATGCAGTAAAGCTCCACGGGGTCTTTTTGTCCTGCTGCGGGAAAGGCGCATCTTCACACCCATTTCAATGTTCGCCGGGTCCCTCGTTGAGACACTGCCCCGCTCGTTACGCCGTTCGTGCGGGTCGGAACTTACCCGACAAGGAATTTCGCTACCTTAGGACCGTTATAGTTACGGCCGCCGTTCACCGGGGCTTCGGTTCAGAGCTTCGCCTTACGGCTAACCCATTCCCTTAACCTTCCGGCACTGGGCAGGCGTCAGCCCCTATACATCAGCTTTCGCTTTTGCAGAGACCTGTGCTTTTGTTAAACAGTCAGCAGGGCCATTTCTCTGCGGCCCCCTCGGGCTCTACTTGCGTATCACCCTAGTGGGGCACTCCTTCTCCCGAAGTTACGGAGTCAGATTGCCGAGTTCCTTAACGAGGGTTCTCCCGATCCCCTTGGTATATTCTACCTGTCTACCTGTGTCGGTTTGTGGTACGGGCGCGCGGGTCTAACTAGGGGCTTTTCTCGGCAGCTTGAGATCAACCACTTCCGGCCTTACGGCACCGCCATCACCCCTTGGGATCAGGCGACGGATTTGCCAATCGCCATCACTTCCCTAAGAGCTTGGCACCAGGACGACCATTACCTGGCTGGCCTACCCTCCTGCGTCACCCCATCGCTCAGACAACCCTACGCGGTTCCGGAATATTAACCGGATGTCCATCGCCTACGCCGTGAGGCCTCGACTTAGGACCGACTAACCCGACGCGGATTAACCTTCCGTCGGAAACCTTAGACAACCGGGGATCATGTTTCTCACATGATTTGCGCTACTCATGCCGGCATTCTCACTTCTGCCCGCTCCACCAGTCCTCACAGTCTGGCTTCTCCGCTGGCAGAACGCTCCCCTACCATCTCCCGCTTAGCGGAAGATCCGCAGCTTCGGTGCTAGGCTTTAGCCCCGTTACATTTTCGGCGCAGGACCACGTTAGACCAGTGAGCTATTACGCACTCTTTGAAGGATGGCTGCTTCTAAGCCAACCTCCTGGCTGTCTATGTAGTCCCACATCCTTTCCCACTTAGCCTAGACTTGAGGACCTTAGCTGGCGGTCCGGGCTCTTTCCCTTTCGACCACGAAACTCATCTCCCGTGGTCCAACTGCTACGCTTGGAGTACCGGCATTCGGAGTTTGGTACGGTTTGGTAAGCTGTGAAGCCCCCTAGCCGATCCAGTGCTCTACCTCCGGTACTAAACGCGTGGCGCTAGCCCTAAAGCTATTTCGGGGAGAACAAGCTATCTCCTAGTTCGATTGGCATATCACCCCTACCCACAGCTCATCCCCTAATTTTGCAACATTAGTGGGTTCGGCCCTTCACGAAGGGTTAGCTTCGCTTCAGCCTGGCCATGGGTAGCTCACCAGGTTTCGTGTCTACTCCCTGCGACTCTGACGCCCTATTCAGACTCGCTTTCGCTGCGGCTCCGGGTGTACCTCCCTTAACCTTGCCACAGAGAGTAACTCGCCGGCTCATGCTCCGAAAGGCACGCCGTCAGACCTGCCAGCGGCTCACCCGAGGGCGAGTCCCGCCTGGCATTGTCCTTCGACTGTTTGTAAGCATACGGTTTCAGGTTCTTTTCGCTCCCTTAACAAGGGTTCTTTTCACCTTTCCCTCACGGTACTTGTTCACTATCGGTCGCCAAGAGTGTTTAGCCTTGGAAGGTGGACCTCCCTGCTTCCCACCGGATTAGCGTGCCCGGTGGTACTCAAGGTCACCGGCAGGAGTCTGGATTCGTGTCGCCTACGGGGGTGTCACCCGCTATGCCCTGCCTTCCCAGACAGTTCGGCTACAAACCAGATTGGTAACTCCTTTGGCTTACCAGCTAGCCAGCCAGGCCTTACAACTCCTGTGCAACATAGGCACTGGACCACTGAGTTGCACAAGTTTGGGCTTTTCCCCTTTCGCTCGCCACTACTCAGGGAATCATTTCCTTTCCTCGGGGTAGTTGGATGTTTCGGTTCCCCCGGTCTCCTCCACCTGGCCTATCTTTGTTCAGCCAGAGGTACCCAGGCATTCCCCTGGGTGGGTTTCCCCATTCGGGCATCTCCGGATATAGTGCTTGAGGCAGCTCCCCGGAGCTTATCGCAGCTCTCTACGCCCTTCATCGGCTCTTGGCGCCAAGGCATCCACCGTATGCTCTTAGTAGCTTAATTCATGTGAATTAGCGCGATGCGCCTTACATCCTGTTCAGTTTTTAAGGTGCCGAACCACTTCTCTAGCGATTGATCGCTAGATCCTGTAGGCGAGAACACTCTTGCCTCCAGGAGCTACCGCTCAATCAGGCGGGACAAAAAGGGCCCGGCATACGCCAGGCCCATTGCCTCGCCGTATGTCCCGTTCTTAAGTATCGGGTTGCGTCTCTCGACTTGCGACCAGCCGCCTATCCTCCGCAGGCTGCTCTGCAGCAGTGGTGGGCCATCCAGGACTTGAACCTGAGACCTTTCCCTTATCAGAGGAATGCTCTAGCCGACTGAGCTAATGGCCCGGGTTGTTAAGGCCTTAGCAACTGAAAAGTGACAGGAAGACCGCGCTTCTTTGGCGCCGGTTGAGATGGAGTAGAGCAGCGACCCAAGGGCCACCCTCGAAACTCCGTAGAAAGGAGGTGATCCAGCCGCAGCTTCCGCTACAGCTACCTTGTTACGACTTCGTCCCAGTCACCAATCCCACCTTCGACGGCTGCCCCCTTGCGGTTAGCCCACCGGCTTCAGGTGTTACCAGCTCCCATGACGTGACGGGCGGTGTGTACAAGGCCCGGGAACGTATTCAACGCGCTATAGCTGACGCGCGTTTACTAGCAACTCCGACTTCATGCAGGCGAGTTGCAGCCTGCAATCCGAACTGAGGCCGGCTTTGTAGGATTAGCTCCGCCTCGCGGCTTGGCAACCCGTTGTACCGACCATTGTAGCGTGTGTGTAGCCCTGGATATAGAGGCCATGCTGACTTGACGTCATCCCCACCTTCCTCCGGCATTAAACCGGCAGTCCCGTTAGACACTTGTAACTAACAGCGAGGGTTGCGCTCGTTGCGGGACTTAACCCAACATCTCACGACACGAGCTGACGACAGCCATGCAGCACCTGTGCACGCTTCCCGTGAGGGATCGCTCCGCTTTCGCTTCACTACTACGTACATGTCAAACCCAGGTAAGGTTCTTCGTGTTGCCTCGAATTAAACCACACGCTCCGCTGCTTGTGCGGGCCCCCGTCAATTCCTTTGAGTTTTAGCCTTGCGGCCGTAGACCTCAGGCGGGATACTTAACGCGTTAGCTACGGCACTGATGACGATAGCCACCAACACCTAGTATCCACCGTTTACAGCGTGGACTACCGGGGTATCTAATCCCGTTCGCTCCCCACGCTTTCGCGTCTGAGTGTCAGGTGCGGGCCAGGACGCCGCCTTCGCCACTGGTGTTCCTCCCGATATCTACGCATTCCACCACTACACCGGGAATTCCACGTCCCTCTCCCGACCTCAAGGCCCGCAGTTCCGGACGGCCCCTCCCAGTTAAGCCAGGAGATTTCACGTCCGACTTACGAACCCACCTGCACGCGCTTTACGCCCAATGATTCCGGATAACGCTGGCCACCTACGTATTACCGCGGCTGCTGGCACGTAGTTAGCCGTGACTTATTCCTGAGGTACCGTCCTTCCTCATCCCTCAGAAAAGGGCTTTACGACCCGAAGGCCTTCATCGCCCACGCGGCGTTGCTGAGTCAGGCTTTCGCCCATTGCTCAATATTCCTCACTGCTGCCTCCCGTAGGAGTCTGGCCCGTGTCTCAGTGCCAGTGTGGGGGACCACGCTCTCACGCCCCCTACCCGTCATAGGCTTGGTAGGCCGTTACCCTACCAACTACCTGATGGGCCGCAGGCCCCTCCCAGAGCGCCGGAGCTTTGCTCGATAGACCGAACTACCGAGTGTATGGGGTATTAGCTACCGTTTCCAGTAGTTATTCCCCTCTCTGGGGCAGGTCGCCTACGTGTTACTCACCCGTTCGCCACTATCACCTTATTCAGATGATCGTTCGACTTGCATGTGTTAAGCACGCCGCCAGCGTTCATCCTGAGCCAGGATCAAACTCTCCGTAAATCACCTTTTGATTCAGGGCCCAAAGTTCCGCTGATCTTCCTATCACTCTTCAGTTGTTAAGGTCCTTCCAGACAAGGATAGTCAGCATACCACACGCCAAAACCCCTGTCAAATCCCAGAACCACTGTTGCACATCCCCGTCGGCTTCCGCCGCTCCCCCCAGCTCCCCGGATGATCTCCTCAGAAGCCGCCGATTCTCGACTGGCTTCAGGGTAGTCCCCGCGCGCTCGGGCCGCAGCCCCCACCTCTGGCTCTGTCAAGGTACCGCGCCTTTTCGGGCGCAACGAGCGGCCATACTAGCACACCCGTATACCCCTGTCAAATCCACATACGCCTGTGGCTTGACAACAAAGCGACCAGCAAATCCCTACTGGGTCTGCTGGCCCCTGGTACAGCGTTTCTGCTGTTGTCGTGTTGCTTAAGGTTCTTTACTCTGGTACCAGTATACCAGAGCGCCGCAGCCTTGTCAAGAGCCAAAGCGGCTTGGATCGACGCCCTTTAATCTACGCAATCACCAGCGCCAGCGCAACCATCACCACCAGCAGTACGCCGGCAATGATGAACGTGGTCTTCAGGTCCTTGAGGACGTAGTAATACTCGTGGCGAAAGTCCACTTCCTTGGCTGCCTGCGCGGTGGGCGTCCGCACGACCCGCACCGGCTGCACCACCGGAGATACCACCGCTCCAGCCACGGATGAGGACGGCAGCGCCGTCCGTGCTCGTCGTGATTTCTTGGCCATCTTTCTTCTCCCTGCATCGGCGAATCGGCGGGCCAGGGCAGCAGCCGGATGCCCGCGCGATTTGCGCCGGAGGGAGATTATACTGTCCTCGGGCAGGGTGTCAAGATCGGGCGGGGCCAGAACCGGAGCAGCCGGCGGCAGGCGCGCCGTACCCGCTACTGCCGGTGGCGACGCACGAGGCCGCGCAGAAGGGAGACTTCCTCTACGCGCAGGAGGCGGGCCAGCCCCAGGTAGGCCACGATCCCGGCCGCCGCCACCGCGCCCACGAGCACGATCTCGCCCAACAGGCCCGCCGGCGCGGCGGGCGCCAGCCCCTGGCGCACGGCCAGCATCAGGCCGCCCATCCCGGCTGCCGCGGCGACGGCCTTCCCCCCGGCAGCCACCAGGCCAAGCCCGCCAAGGCTGCCGAGCTTCCGGTGGGTGAGGAAAAGCATCACCGTCGCATGGCTCAAGTGCTTCGCCGAATCGGCGAGCACTAGGCCCATCATGCCCAGCGGGCGCACGAGCAGCAGCGCCACGGCCAGATAGACGGCGACGCTCCAGATGCCCACCAGAGCCGGCGTGATCGTGTTCTGCCGCGCATAGAAAGCGAAATTGAGCGGCCAATCCACGGCGGCAAAGATGAGCCCCGCCAGATACCCGTACAGCGCCCACGAAGTCTGCGCGCTGTCTGCCGGCGTGAAGGCACCATGCTCGAAGAAGAGCTCGATGACCGGCCTGCCCAGCACGAGGAGCCCCAGCGTCGCCGGCACGATCAACACGAGCACCAGGCGCAGGCCCATCCCGAGCGTCGCGCGAAAGCCTCCCAGGTCGCCGGCTGCGCTCTGGCGCGACAGCGTGGGCAGCACGGCCTGGGCGATGGCCACGGCGACCAGCCCGTGGGCTAGCTGGATCAGCGTCGTCGCGTTCGCCATCCACGCCACGCTCTGCTCCCCCGTGCCCGAAGCAAGCCGCCGGTCGACGATGACCTGGACGTTGCTGACCAGGACGCCGAGCGCGATGGGCAGGTAGAGGATCAGGATGCGCCGCAGCGCAGGGCTGGAGAAATCGAGCCGGGGGCGGAGCCTGGTGCCCCGCAGCCCCGGCGCCTGTACGATGAGCTGAAGGAACGAGCCGAGGAGGACGCCCACCGGCAGGCTATAGGCGCCCAGGTGTCCCACCAACAGCGGCGCAGCAATCACGATGCCGAGGTTAAAGACCGCGGCGGCGAAGGCGGTGAAGGAAAAGCGCTTGAGGGCATAGAGAAGCGCCGTGACCGCGCCCGACAGGCCGAAGAAGAGGACCGCCGGCGTGATGATGCGGATCATGCGCGCCAGCGCGAGCTGCAGCTCCGGCGTAAAGCCGCCGCCCATGAGCCCGGCGACCTGGGGTGCCAACAACTCGAGCAGCAGGACGATGGCCGAGAGGAGCAGGGCGATCAGGCTCACGACCCGGCCAAAGAGCGCCCAGAGCGCCTCGCGCCCCTCCCGCTCCTCGACCTGGCTGAAGACGGGCACCAGCGCCGCGCTGAGCATGCCGCCCACCAGCAGATCATAGATCATCATGGGCACGTTGGAGGCGATGCGGAAGGCACTGACCAGGCCGCTGGCACCGAACAGGTCGGAGATGACCGCCTCGCGCGCCAGCCCGAGCACGCGGCTGGCGACGTTGCCCAGGGCAATGACGCCCGCCGCGCGGGCAATCCCGCGCCGCTTGTCGGGGGGAGGGGAGATGGGCTCGCTCACGGCCTTGGAAAAGCGGAGCTAGCGCTGGACGTTGACGGCGACCCGGCAGGGCTCGGGGTAGTTGCCGCTCATGTTGACCACGACCAGCCGCAGCGTATAGACCCCGGGCGGATAGGCGCCGCTGCTAAACGTCTCCAGCACGCCTCCCTCGAGGGGAGTGTAGTGCAGCACCCCTACCACGCTCCACCCCTGGTCGCCGGGATTGGCGCCGGCCGCCACCTCGATCTTGTAGTACTGGAAGCCCGCGATGTTGGCCACGCCCCGTACCTGGACGTCCCCCCGTACCGTCTGGTTGACGCCCGGCGAGGTGATGCGCGCGCCGGGGTCGGGGCAGGAAGGCGGCCGGACCGCCGGCGTCACGGTGGCGACGATCTTCGGGGTCGGCGTGGCCACGACGAGCGGCGTCGCAGGCGGCTTGGTCGCCGTGGGCGTGGGGGTGATCGTCGGCGGCAGCGGCGTCGGCGTCAGGGTCGGCTCGGACAGCGGCCCCGCCGTCTCCTTCGGGGTCGGCTCCGGCGGGCGGAGGAGCTCGGGGCCCAGGAAGTTGGTGAGGCCAAAGATGGCGGCCGCCAGCAGCAGGGTCAACAGGACGACGATCATGCTGCGGCTGTAGCGCGTGCGCGACTGCTCCTGCTCCAGCTTAAAGATCGAGCGCCGGCCCTGTTGGCGAGCGGCAATCGCCCGCCGCAGGTAAAAGAGCAGCAGCAGCCCAAGGAAGCCGTACAGCCACCACTGGTACTGGGCGGCGAACTGCAGGGCGCGCTCCCAAACAGTCGGCATGCTATCCCAGCCTGGCCAGCACGCCGCACAGCAGCGCACTCAGCCGGGGCACGATCTGCTGGCCCGCCTCCAGTACCTCCTCGTGAGAGGCGGCATGGCCCGGGACAGGATCGGCGATCGCTTCGTTGCTGATGCCCGAGACGCCGAGGACGCGCAGGCCCCCATGGCGGGCGACCGTTACCTCCGGGACGGTGGACATGCCCACCGTGTCTGCCCCGATGGCCCGCAGGAAGCGGATGTCGGCGGGGGTCTCGAACGCCGGCCCCGCCAGGCCCGCGTACACGCCCTCGTGCACCGGGATGCCTTCCGCCTGCGCCACTTCCCGGGCGATGCGCCGCAGCTCGGGATCGTAGGCCTGCGACATGTCGGGAAAGCGAGGGCCGAGAGACGGGTCGTTGGGCCCGTAGAGAGGGCTGTTGCCCGCCATGCCGATCAGGTTGAGGTGATCGGAGATAATCATCAGCTCGCCCGCCCGGAAGGCAGGGTTCAGCCCACCCGCCGCATTGGTCACGATCAAGGTCTCGATGCCCATGACCTGCATCACGCGGATGGGGAAGGTCACCTGGTGCATGCTGTAGCCTTCGTAGTAGTGCACGCGGCCCTGCATGATCAGGACGGTGGCCCCGGCCAGCCGCCCCACAACCAGCTGGCCCGCGTGGCCTTCGACGGTCGGCTTGGGAAAGTGCGGGATCTCGGCATACGGGATCACGTTCGCGCCGGCGGCCTGCTCGGCGAGCGGGTTGAGTCCCGAGCCGAGGATCAGGCCGATGCGCGGCTCGTGGCGGGTGCGCCCGCGCACAAAGCCGACTGCCTCCTCAAAGTGCTTGCGGGTGTAACCGCCGGTCGGAACCTTTCGTGAGCCCATCGAGCCTTCTCCCTTTGGCGCGATCGAAACCCCGCGCTCCCTACAGCCTGTCCAGGAGCTCCTTCTTCTTGGCCTGGAACTCCTCGTCGCTGATGATCCCCTTCTGGCGCAGCTCGTCCAGCTCCTGGATGGTGCCCGGGATGTCGGCGGCGGCAATGGCGCTGGCCCAGGCCGCGACCGCCTCTGCGGCGCCCGGCGCGACAGCAGGCGCCGCCGCGGATGCCTGCGACACGGCGATCCCTTCCTCTGCCGCCAGCCCGGGCAGGGCCACGTGCAGCTGCTCCTTGGCGTTGAGCATCGCCCGCTTGAAGCGTGCCGGGTTCGAGATGCAGACAAACTCGTTGATCCCGACGTCCGAGCCGGTGATGATCTTGACCGTGCCGTAGCCCAGGAGCCGGCCGATGAAGGACTGGTTCAGGTCGACGTCGTTGACCTTCTCCAGGGCCGAGTCGCGGACATGCTTATTCACGATGCCCTGCACCACCATGACCCGCCGGTTGGTGATCAGGAGCTGCTGGTTCAGCCAGACGAGAAAGACGCGCACGAGGAGGAAGAGGGGCAAAATCGCCGACGCAAACCAGAAATAGGCCACCTGCCACCAACCCGGCTGAAACCAGAGGATGAGGCCGGCCGTCAGCATCGCCGCAGCGACCAGCAGCGGCCGCCACAGCGCGCGCAGGGCGCCTTCTTCCGTGTCGCGCCGCACCCAGTTGCGGATCAGCCAGGCCAGCGGCACGACCAGGCCACACAGGATGATCAGGCCGACGAGGTGGCGAACGTCGTTGCCGGCACGGGTAAGCTTGGGGATAAAGACCGCCAGGCCCAGCCCGAGCAGGATCGCGAAAAGGAACAACCAGCGGAAGATACGCTTCATGAGGAGCGTCCAGTGATGGCGCGTCCGGTAGACGATTTGCTCCCTTTCCCCCATGACCCTTTCGATGTAGCCCATGTTGTCTCCCTTCTCCTGGCCGGGCCGGCCTGCAGGCCGCGCCCGTCTTGCCCTACTCCTTGCCCTCTTCCGGCAAGCGAGGCGTCTCATCCATTCTGGCGTGCGCGTAGGCCTGCGTGGTCGAGATGTTGGCGTGGCCCATGATCTGCTGCACCTGCCCGACGTCGGCCCTCTTGCCCAGCAGGTGGGCCGCGCAGGTGTGTCGCAGGGTGTGGGGTGTGACTTCGTCCTCGATCCCGATCGCCCGGACATGGTGCTTGACGATGAGCCACAGCCCCTGGCGCGTCAGCCTCTCGCCGCGGTGGTTGACAAAGAGAGAGGTCTCTTCCCGGTTACGCAGGAGCTGCATCCTGCCCTGCTGCAGGTAAAGCTGCAGCGGCTCGATGGCCCGGTCGTGGATCGGGATAATGCGCTCGCGGCGCCCCCGGTTTCGAACGACGTGTACGGTCGCCGAGGCCAGGTTGAGGTCGTCCACGTTCAGGGCGACGACCTCGCTGACGCGGAGGCCGGTGGCATACAACAGCTCCAGCAGCGCCCGGTCGCGCAGCCCCTTCGGCGACGTATCGTGGGCCGGATACTCCAGCAGCGCCTCGACATCTTCGACTGATAGGGCGCGGGGCGGCCGCTTTTGCACCCTCGGCGAGTCGAGCTCGGCGGTCGGATCGTCCTTGAGGATGCCCGCCTGTGCAAGATAATGATAGAAAGACTTGACCGCAGCGACCTTGCGTGCCACGGTCGCGGCAGCATACTCCTGGCTTCCCTTCATCGTCATGACATAATCGATCAGCGTATCGTGCCGGACCTGGTCCCAGCCGGAAGCACGTCCCCCCAGGTAGGCAAGGAACTGGTAAAGGTCGTTCCGGTACGCACTCAGGGTGTTCTCGGAATACTGTTTCTGCACCTTGAGGTGCTCGAGGAACTGCTCGATCTGCTCTTTCATGACCATCCTCCCTCTGCCCCCGCCTTCGGGCCGGCGGCCCTGCGCGTGCCGGCGAATAGCAGTTTCCGATTGTACCACAGCTTGTCGCCAACGCTGCACAAACACAGGCCGCTCGTGCTCGGCACCGGGATTATACTGGAGAGTGCGAAAGGGCGCAAAGACGACATAAGCAAAAGGCACGCGCAGCCCGGGTGCCCTGGGAGGGGTGCACCCACGCCCGCTGGGGCGTAGTGCAGCCCATGCGGGCACACTTGTATCGAGCCACTATAGGAATTGCATAGAATTGCCATTTCTGGTATAATTACGATGTGAGTTCGGTTGAATGGCACAGTTACGGGGTGAAGTGGTGAAATCCCGCGCGCAGGTGAACAATACGCTTCAAGAGATGCTCGATCCGGCGCAGATCCCGTACCTGGCGGCCGACCTGGAAGGCTTGCTTGCCGCCCTCCTCAAAGCTGCAAAGGCACGGATCGCCTGCGACGGCGCGGCGGCCGCAGCACGGAGCGGCAGCGGCTTCAAAGTGCTCGCCAGCGTCGGCCAAAGCGCCGCCCTCTTGGGCAGCACCTTCCGCCTGCAGGACCTGCGGGCGTGCGGGCAGGAGCTTCTCGCCGGCAGAGTGGCGGTCGTAACCGACACGGCCGCCACATCCTCTTGGGCCGCGCTCCCCGGGCAGGAGCAGGCGCGCTCCTGGCTGGCCGCGCCCTTCGCCACCGAGGGCGAGACCATCGGCATCCTGATGTGGACCGCGCGTGAGCCCGGCCGCTTCGGCGAGGAGGCGCTGGCGAGCGCCGCTGCCTTCGCCGAGCACGCAGCCCCCACAGTGCGCTGGGCCGAGCGCATCCACCACGTCAGCGAGCAGGCGCGCCGGAGGGGAGCTGCACCCAGCAGCCCGGCCGGCCCCACGACCACGCCCGACGCCCAGCTCGACACAATCGCGCAGGTTGCGCACGAGCTGGCCGGCGCACGCGACGCATTCATCTACCTCGTAGACCGCGAAGGAGGCGGGCTGCGCTGCGTGGCCGCGACGGGCCACCGGGAAAAGGCCCTGGGCCACACCGCCCTGCGCAACGACGGGTCACTCTCCGCCTGGGTCGTGGCCCCGCCCTCGTTGGCCGGCGTCAAGGCACCCGGCCACTCCGACCGGGACGCCCTCCAGGCGCTCGGCATGAAGGACACCCTCCTCCTGCCCCTTGTCGTCGAAGGCCGGCCGATCGGCTTCCTCGGCGTGGCCGACCGGAGGGACGGCGCACCCTTCGGCGAGTACGGCACCCGGGTGCTGACCGAGCTCGCCGGGCGCGCCTCCAAGATCGCCGAGCAGATCGGCACCAGCCTGGTGCCCTCCGGCCCGGTCGACTATGGGATGCTCGTCCCGCCTATCCCGGTGCCCGTCGGCGTTCTGACGGCTGCCGGGCAGATCAACTTCGCCAACCCGGCTCTCTCGCAGCTCGTGCTGCACCCGCCGCAGGCGCTCTACGATCGCTACCTGTCGGAATTCATGGGCGTAGGCGACTCCCGCCGCTTCACCTCCGCCCTCGGCCGCGTCGTGACCACCGGCGAGTACCAGATGATGGGCCTGCGGCTGGGATCCCAGGGCCACCGCCGCAGCGTGCAGATGTCAATGGCCTCGCTCCAGGCCATGCTCGGCAACGGCGGCCGCGTCCTGGTCGTCTTCGACGACGGGTCCGACGGTCACGGGGACGACGGCGAGCCGCTCCAGCAGGTCAAAGAGCTCCAGGAAAAGATCGAGGCGTTGGCGGAGCTCGATGTGCTCCGGTCGCGCTTTGTGTCGGACGTCTCTCACGAGCTGCGCACCCCGCTTGCCGTGATCAAGCTGCACGCAACCCTGGCCCGCATCGGCCGGCCCGAGCGGCGGACCTATTACCTCCAGACCATCGAGCAGGAGACCCACCGGCTCGAGATGATGGTGGAAAACATCCTCGATCTGGGGCGGATCGACCGCCAGGGGCTCGAGATCCACTGCGAGTGGCTCGAGCCCGAGGAGATCATCGCCCGCGTCCTGGAGGTCTACCTGGAGTCCGCCAGGCAGAAGGGCATCACCCTCACCAGCGACGTCGCGAGGCCCCTCCCGCGCCTTTGGGCCGACAAGAACCACGTCGTGCAGATGCTGATCAACCTGGTCGACAACGCGCTCAAGTACACGCGCACCGCGGGCCGCATCTGGGTCGAGGCGCGCCCCGGCCCCCCGGGTGCGCCGCCCGCGCTCGAGGTGATCGTCGGAGACACCGGGTCGGGCATTCCCCCCGACGAGCAGGAGAAGGTATTCGAGCGCTTCTACCGCGGGACCAACAACCCCCCGGGAGCGACGGGCACCGGCCTCGGCCTCTCCATCATCCGCGACCTGATGGAGGCGCACGGCGGGTCCATTGCCCTCGTCAGCCGCCAGGGGGAGGGCAGTGTCTTCACGCTGCGGTTCCCGGTGCCCGCCGAAGGAGAGGCCCAACCGGCCCCACGCCCGGGCCAGGCGCCCCAGCCAGGCCAAACGGCCCCCTCCGGCGCGGAGCCCTCGCCCGGTGGATGACACGGGGCCTGGGCGATTGCCCCAGCCCACCATCCGGGCAGCCTGCCGGCCATACATCCTCGCGCTGCCGGATGGCCCTTCGGGCGCATCTGTGCTATCATGGCATGTGATCGAGGCCCTGCACGTCCGTGCCCCCAGCCAGGGGCAGCCAACGATGGGTGAAAGCGCGAGCCATGGGGCAGGCTGAGAAGCAAATCGTGGTCATCGGCAGGACGCTGACCCTGCTGGAAGGCATTACCGACCTGGTGGAGCTCGCCGGCTACTCCGCAACGCCCGCGGGTGCCTGGGGCGAGGTCGAAGGCCGGTTCCGCGACCACGGGCCCGATCTAGCGATCATCGACCTGACCGATTGGCTCGACTCGTTCGATCTCCCCCAACGTATCACAGAGATGTTCCCCCTGCCCGACGTGCCCATCCTGCTGATCTCCTTCTCCGGCGACGACCGGATCTGGCAGCTTCAGCAGAGGGGAGGTCAGGCCAAGGCCGGCAGGGTGGAAATCTACGCGCACTCCCTCCTCGGCCCCGAGGCATTGCTCGAAAAAGTCAGGCTCTGCCTGGGCGAGACCGGCTAGCGCACGGGCCGGCGCGCGACGGGGAGAGGCAGGCAGGGAAACCCGCCCAACAGGGCCGGCGCTACCCCCCGCTGGCCTGCAGGTACGCCTCCACCTGCGGCCGGGTCGGGATGCCCAGGACGCCCGGCTGCTCGATCGAGAAGGAGGCAGCGGCATTCGCAAAGCGAGCCGACTCGCACGCGTCCCGGGTCTCCGAGTAGCGGATCAGGAAGGCGGCGGCAAAGACGTCCCCCGCGCCGGTCGGATCGACCTGCTGCGTCGGGCGCGCCGGGTGGTGGCACACCTCGCCCGCCCGGTAGATGGTAGCCCCCCGGTCCGCGCGCGTCACGACAATGACTCCGACCAGGTCCTGCCAGTCGCGCACCAGCTGCTCGGGATCGGGCACGTCCAGCTCGCTAATCACCAGGATGTCGATCCGGCGCAGCACATCCTCGGGCGGCCTCCACTCGGCAAACGACACCAGCCCGCCCCCATTCCAGCGCCGGAAAAACCCCTGCGGCATGACACAGATGAGCGATTCGGGAGAGAAGCAGCGAAAGACCCCGGCGTCGATCTCCTGGTCGATCGAGCCAAGGTAGACCATCGGCGCGCTGCGCCATTCGAGCGGGATATGGTCGCCGGTGATGACGTCCGCCCGCTGGTGGAGGTACTGCGTGCGCCTGCCGTTCTGGTAGATATTCTCAAAGACCGTGGTCGCGGCCGACCGGTGGCACACGATCTGCGCACCCGGCAGCGTGTCGGCCAGCTCCAGCCCGGGCCCGGTGCTGGTCACCACCCCCACGCGGCAGCCCATCTGCAGCGCCGCCGTCGCCGCGTAGGAGACCGAGCCTCCCAACCCGAGGCCTCCGCCCGGCAGGATGTCCTGGCAGACGTGACCTACGACCACGAACTCGGGAATCGTCATTCGATGTTGGTCCTATCTTCAAGATTGGCTGCGCGAGGGGCACCCTCTCCCTTGCCCTCCCCCTTCGCTCCGCTCAGGGCAAGCTCCTTCGCTCCGCTCAGGGCAAGCTCCTTCGCTCCGCTCAGGGCAGGCTCCTTCGCTCCGCTCAGGGCAGGCTCCTGGGAGGGAGAGGGAGAAAAGAGGTGCTTCAGGAAAATGCCGGCCGCCTGGGGCAGGTTGAGCTTGAGGCCGCGCAGCGGCACCGTCAGCTCGCTCTTCTCGCAGACGGTGGAGAGGTTGGCCTGGTCGACCTGCGGCTTGATGGCGCGCAGCAGCCTGGCCCGCCGCCCCTCGTCGCGTATGCTCACAATGTCGTCCACCTGGGTGATCAGCCGCCGCGCCCAGAGGATGCGTGCCTCGGTCTGCGCGGCCTGCTCGGGGTCCGCCACCCCAAAGGTCGTCTTCAGGCGGTTCAGCCGCAGGCCGGCCTCGTAGGTGCTGTCCACGATCTGGCTGCGGTCCATCCACTCTGTCTCATAGTTCAGCACATACTTCCAGCTCGGCTGCACCAGCTTCTGGCGGTGCTCCTCCAGCGTCCGCGCCGAGAGCCGATAGCCAAAGCGCTCCGGCTGCTCAAAGACAGGGCTGCCCGGGTCCACGAACGGCGCGAGCGGGGAGACAAAGGGGATGAGGCGGTGGCCGGAGCCCTGGTCTAGGTCGCGCATGAGGTGCTCGCAGTAATCCACCGTGCCCATGACCGAGTCATAATCCTGTTTCGGCAGGCCGATCATGAAAAAGACGTCGAGCCGCCTGACCCCCGCCTCCAGGGCATACCGCATCGTCTCTTCGATGGCCGCACTCTTGTAGGGCCGGCCGAAGGCGCCGCGCACCTCGTCGCTGTGGCTCTCCAGCGACACCTCCAGCGTCCAGTTGGGCATCGTGCGCGCGAGCCGCTGGATAAACGCGCGGTCGGCCGCGTCGAACAGCTCGACGATCACCGGCCCCTCGTACCCCTCCATCGCGCGCAGGAAGCGGTCGGCATACTCCTCGCCCGGCTGGCGGATGTCGCCCAGGATAAAGACGGGCCCCCGGCTGAAGCGCGCGATGTTGCGAATGTCCTGGGCGAGCGCCTCCGGTGCCCGGTAGGCAGGGCGGCGGCGGTTGTGCAGGTTGGCAAACGCGGTCGCCGACCCGCCGCACGTCCGGCAGTTGTGCGTGCAGCCGCGCACCGTGAGGGCGGCCGTGATCGGATAGCCCAGCCACCCCTTGAACGGGACAAAGCTCGCCAGGTCCCGGTAGCGGGCCACCGCCTTGACGACGTAGCTGTAGTCGATCAGCACATGGTCCAGGTTCTCGGGCGAATAGGTCAGCTCGTTGACGTGGATCGTGCCATCCGGCCCGCGCCAGGTCAGGTTCGGAATCTCGGCCAGGTCGGGAGCGCCCGGCGCGTGGGTCAGGTGGCGCATCAGCTGGTACACCGGCTCTTCGGTCGAGTCGCCGCGCACCACAAAGTCCACCTCCGGCCGGCGGATCAGCTCCTCGTGGAAGTAGGTGGCGGAAAAGCCCCCCATCATGACCGGGATGTCAGGGTGGTGCTTCTTGCACAGCCGGGCCACCTCGATCGCCCCGTGGGCGTGCGGCATCCAGTGCAGGTCGATGCCAAAGACGGCCGGCCGCAGGCTGCGGATCATCTTCTCCGCGTCAAAGCGCGCGCTGTTCAGCATGCGCACCGCCAGGTTGACGATACGCACCCGCAGCCCTCGCCTCTCCAGGTACTCGGCGATGGTGGTCAGGCCGATCGGGTACATCTCAAAGACCGGCGTGCTGGGCACGAGGTCGCTCACCGGCCCATACAGGATCGATTCCTTCCGAAAGTCGTACACGCTCGGCGCGTGCAGGAGAACCAGGTTCGCTTGGGGCATACCTTAGCTCAATTCACAATGCACAATGCACAATTCTCCATTGTGCATTGTACCTTTCCTAATGGGGCTGCACGCGCGCTCCCGGCACCGGGGTGCTGTCCAGGATCTCCTGGATCACGGCACGCGGGTCGACATTGCGGATGCGGGCGGAGGGGCTGATGATCAGGCGGTGCGCCAGGGTGACCATCGCGAGGGCCTTGACATCATCCGGCTGGACATAGTCCCGGCCCAGCAGCGCGGCGCGGGCCTGCCCCGTCTTGTACAGGGCAATGCTGCCGCGCGGGCTGGCGCCCAGGTAGACGTCGGGGTGCTTGCGGGTCGCCTTGACGAGCTTGACGATGTACTCCTTGACCAGGGTGTCGATGTAGACGTCCTTGACCTGCTCCTGGGCCCGCAGAAGCTCCTCCGACGAGACCACCTGGCCGAGGCGGGCAATGGGGTGGGTCTTTTGCTGCTCGTCCAGCATGTGCATCTCGTCGGCCGCCTCGGGGTAGCCCAGGCTGATGCGCATCATGAAGCGGTCGAGCTGGGCCTCTGGCAGCGGGAAGGTGCCTTCGTACTCGATCGGGTTCTGTGTCGCCAGCACCAGGAACGGCTGCGGCATCGGATACGTCACACCGTCGACCGTGATCTGCCGCTCCTCCATCGCCTCGAGCAGTGCGGACTGCGTCTTGGGCGTGGCGCGGTTGATCTCGTCCGTCAGCACGATCTGGGCCAGGACCGGCCCGGGACGGAACTCGAACTCGCGCGTCTTTTGGTTAAAGACCGATACGCCCGTCACGTCGCTGGGCAGCATGTCCGGCGTGAACTGGATCCGCCGGAACTGGCAGCCGAGCGACCGGGCGATCGACTTCGCCAGCATCGTCTTCCCCGTGCCCGGCACATCCTCGATCAGGAGGTGCCCCTGGCACAGCAGCGCAATGACCGCCAGCTGCACCGGGTCACGCTTCCCGACGATGACCCTCTCAACGTTCTCGACCAGCGTCTGCGAGATAGCTTGTACAGAATCCATGCCACGCCCCATGCAAGTCCAGGATCCAGAATATGTACCCCAACCTAAAGGTTACTTGCTACTTGTGACTTGTGCCTTGTGCATTGCACCTTGTGTATTGCGCCTTTGTTTTCAACTCTCCCCGCCCCTCCCCCGTTCGCCGCGCACAAGCCGTGCGATTATACCAGCCTCTCCCCAAAAGGGGTAGTCGGGGGCGGGGCGGGACCGGCGGCCTGCCGGCTGCGATGCAGGGCCGCCCCGCCTTGCGCATCCGGCCGTTCCAAACGACAATGCCCGGGGGAAAAAACCGATGATCCGTCTGCTGCTGTTGCTTGCCATCCTCGGAAGTGGGCTGTCGTCCGGCAGGGACGTCACGTCACTGCCTCTGCACAGCGCCCTGCCTCCGGCCGCAGAGGCTGCTCCGGCACAGGGCGTGCCGCGCGCCGGCGCCTCCACCCTGCCGCCGTACGCGGTCTACCTGCCGCTTGCCGCGCGGACCTGCCCCTGCTGCGAGCCGATCCCGGGGGTCGTGTACGAGTCGATCGACGTGCTCGGCCCGCCGGCCACCCCGCCGGCCGAGCAGCACCCCGACCTCAACCTGGCCCTGCGCGGCTACCTGCTCACCGACGCCTTCCGCGGGCTGGTCGACTATGGGGGAGGGTTCGATCCGCTCGCCCCTCAGCTCTACACCCTCTTCGCCGACCAGAGAGTGCCCCTCTTCCCGAGCGTATCGCAGGTGTACGACTGGGACTGGGAGCAGAACTGCCGCGGCGAGCCGCTGGACGACTGGGATGTGACCCTCGCCGGCATGGCCGTCGCGCCCGGCGAGGTCCTTGCCCTGCCCGACTCGGGCTACACCATCGGCCAGGGCTATGAGGCCCTGGTGCTCTACGCAAGCGAGACGCGGATCACGCTCAAGTACACGCGCGAAGACAACGTCGTCTACGGCTTCACGATCCACGTCGAGAACGTCTGCGTGGAGCCGAGCCTGCTGGCCCTCTACCGGGCCTGCAACGACCAGGGCCGCGGCCAGCTCCCTGCCCTGCGCGGAAACCAGCCCTTCGGCCGCGCCCAGGGCACCGAGATAGGCGTGGCGATCCGCGACGCCGGCACCTTTCTAGACCCCCGCTCGCGCAAAGACTGGTGGCAGGGCCAGTAGCCCCCGCGCCCTCGTGGGCGTCGTGCCCTTCGTAGCGTAGCCCCTCGTGGGCGTCGTAGTGTAGCTCCTCGTGGGCGTCCGCCCGGGGCACATGGTTGTGGGGCTGCCCGACAACTGCCACTCCGAGGGAGCGCGGCGACCCAGGCCTGCCCTGCGCCCTAAAAGCTGTCATTCCGAGGGAGCGCAGCGACCGAGGCATCTCTGACTCGGCCTGACACGCAGCGAAACCACCTGCATCGCCGCGCTCAGCAAGGCTGGTCTCCTGCCTTCCGGACAGCCCCGCCCCGCCTTGACACCTGCGCGATTCCGGGTAGAATCCTGCCGGCGGCATGCCACCCGGCGCGCGCCGGTGCGTGCCAGACGATTCGAACCGAGGAGACTATGACCAACATGCAGAGGAATCCAGAAATGCCGGGTGTCTGGACCGGCGTCGGGTTGGGATTGGCCGGGCTGTTGCTGATCCTGGTGCCGCCGTTGGCCCGCCTCGACATGATGGGGCTTGGCTTCGCCCTGCAGTTCCTGGGGCTCTTCCTCGTCATCGCGGGGCTGGTCACCGCGCTCCTCTTTGGCCAGCGGGCGCGCCGTCTGAACGCTCTACTGGGTGGGGAGAAGCTGCTCGCCCACTGGGTCTATGCGCCCGAGCAGCTGCGTACCCAGGCGGAGCGCGACTTTCGGCAGACCAGGCAGCGGAACCGGACGCTCTTCCTGATCGTCGTGGCCTGGATGGTGCCGCTGGTCGTGCTCTTTGTGGCGCTCGGCCTCTGGGAGGGGGAAGGGGAGAACATGCCCCTCTTCGTGGCGATCATGGCCGGCGTCCTGCTGGTGGTCGGTGCCTTTGCGTGGGGCATGCCCTACCTCCTGCGCCGCCGCGCGATGCGCAGCAGCGGCGAGGCGTACATCGCCGCCAACGCCCTCTTCGTCAACGGCACCCTGCACACCTGGGGCATGCCCCTGGCCGGGATGGATGGCGTCGAGTTCGTCGAGGACGGCGGCCCCGCCCGGCTCCTGTTCCACCTCCGCTCGCTGTCGAAAGCCAGCGCCACCCTGTACGATTCCTACACGGTCGAGGTCCCGGTACCCTCCGGCCAAGAGGCGACCGCCCGGCGCATCGATCAGCACTTCCAGGCGCCCGCGTGAGCGGCCCGCCGCCCGAGAGACCACGACAGGAGATAGCATGACGGCACATCGACGCGACCTCTTCTCCACGGCCAAGATCGGATCCCTGGAGCTCAAGAACCGGCTCGTGCGCTCCGCCACCGCCGAGAGCCTGGCGACAGAGCCCGCGGGCGAGGCCACACCCGCCCTGGCTGCCCTCTACCGCGACCTGGCCCGCGGCGGAGTGGGGCTGATCATCACCGGCCATGCCTACGTGAGCCCCAAGGGCAAGGCCCACCCGGCGATGCTCGGGGCCTACTCCGACGAGCTCGTCCCCGGCCTGCAGACCCTGGCCGATGCGGCGCACGCTGAGGGGGGCAAGATCGCCCTCCAGATCAACCACGGGGGGCGGCAGTGCTCCCAGCTCAGCGTCGCCCAGCCCATGGCTCCCTCCGCCGTGCCGTCCCCCTCCGGGCGCATCCCGCTCGAGATGAGCCACGCCGACATAGTCGAAGCGGTCGAGGCCTTCGCCGCGGCGGCACGCCGCGCCAAGGAGGCCGGCTTCGACGCGGTGCAGCTGCATGGCGCGCACGGCTACCTGGTCAGCCAGTTCCTCTCGCCCCACACCAACCGGCGGTCCGACGCCTGGGGTGGCGACTTGGAGCGCCGGCTCGCCTTCCTGGCGGCCGTCTGCGAGGCCGTGCGCGGCCAGGTGGGGCGCGACTATCCCCTCTTCATCAAGCTCGGGGTGGCGGACAACCTGGAGGACGTACCCGACGGCCTGACGCCCGAGGACGGGGCCCGCATCGCCGGCCGGTTGGCCGGCCTTGGGCTGGACGCCGTCGAGGTGAGTGGGGGCGCCAGCGGGCGGCTGGGAGACTACAACAGCCGCCTGGGCGTCGGCGCCAGGGCACCCGAAGCCTACTTCCGCTCCCTGGCCCGGCGCGTCAAGGCCGCGACCCGCCTGCCCGTGATCCTCGTCGGCGGCCTGCGCAGCCGCGGCATCATGGACGAGGTGCTCGACAGCGGCGACGCCGACCTGCTCGCGCTCTGCCGGCCCCTGATCTGCGAGCCTGACCTGCCCAACCGGCTGCTGGCGGGCGACAAGGCTGCTTCGGCCTGCATCTCCGCCAACCGCTGTTGGCCCATGGAGGCGGGCCAGGGCATCGGCTGCAAGTGCAAGCTGGAGTGAGCCGGCGCCAGGCCGGTCCCCCAGGAGGAAGAGCATGCCCATCCCACCCTACGTTGCTGCGCTGCGCGCCAAGATCGGCCACGACCCGCTGCTTGTCGTGGGCGGCTCGGCCATCGTCCGCGACGGCGCCGGCCGCGTCCTCCTGATCCGCCGCGGGGACAACGGCCGGTGGGCGCTGCCGGGCGGGATGATGGAGCCGGGCGAGCGCATCGCCGAGTGCGTGGTGCGCGAGACGCGCGAGGAGACGGGCGTCGAAGTCGAGGTCGTGCGGCTGGTGGGCATCTATTCCGACCCCGCCCACGGGCACGTCACCCTCGGCAACGGCGACGAGCTCTACGTCGTCATCGTCTCATTCGAATGCCGGGCGGTGAGCGGCGCGCCGCGGCCGGACGGCGACGAGTCCCTCGATGTGGCCTACTTCGCGCCCGGCGACCTGCCGGCGTCGGTCCAGCCCTGGCACCGGATGCGGATTGAGGACGCGCTGGCGGGTGGTCAGGCCGCCTTTGTGCGCTGAGGCGCGGTATCGGCCCGGCCAAAGTTGACAAGCTCACCGGCGCCGGATATAATAGACGTGCGTGCCCTCGTGGCGGAATTGGCATACGCGGCAGGTTGAGGACCTGTGCTCGCAAGGGCGTGGAGGTTCAAGTCCTCTCGAGGGCATACGGAGTAGACCTGACAGGTCACCACGACCTGTCAGGTCTTTGTTTTCACGTCCTGACAGGTCCTCTCGTCGGGGCTGTCCCAAAACTGTCATTCCGAGGGAGCGAAGCTCAGTTGTTCCGGCGTGGTCTCCGGACCGCGCCGGACCATTGGCACGGCCACATCTACCCTTCGGAGTGTTCCGCCTGCCTTCTCCCGGTGGGAGATCGACCATAAGTGGCTTTCGGGACCGCCGGGGAGTGCGTTGCGCAGTTCCTGCGGGCATCCGTGCAGGGGTTGGGGACAGCGGCTGACGTCGAGGGGTCGACCTCGACACTGGCAGAGTCTCAGCCGGGCATGGCTGGCACGACCGGCCTTCCGGGTAGCAGCAACTCCCCGGAAGGCCGGCCGCCTGCGGAGCCCGGCTTGTTCAGTAGCTCCGCATCACCAGCGGCAGGTAGAGCAGAACCCCCTCCGGCTGCGCCACCACCCCGCCGCCCCAGAAGCCCCCGCCCAGCACGTAGGCACCGCCGGTCGAGAGCCCTGCGTCGGGTTGGCCCGCCGTCCCGCCCAGGGAGTAGCCGTCCCCGGTGGAAAAGGTGCCTCCGCCACCGTCGACGGTCCACCAGTCCAGTGTGTAGCTTGCCGTCACCCCAGCGTAGACACCCGCCGCGCCCAGGGCCAGCACGAGCAGGATCGCACACCACGCCAGCAAGCGTCTCATGGGCCTGCCTCCCACGCCACTCTTGGCTTCGCCGCGATGGCCGGGTCGGCCGCCGGGGCAAGGCGCACGTCCTCGAAGCCCAGCCGCTTGGCGACCAGGCGCCAGTCGAAGGCCAGGCTGCACGCCCGCCCGCCCAGGGCGCCTACCGTGAACGACTCGGCCGTCTTTTCAGCCACGTACAGGCCGCAGTCACCCATCGGGGTGAGGAAGACCTGATAGGGCTGGGCCAGGTTGACGGTCTGGGCAAAGACGGGGTCGATGGCAACGACCGCCCACCCCTCCACCAGCTGGGCGCTGCCCACGTCCTCGAAGAGGACCTCGGGGCTCTCCACGGCGTAGAGATGGCGCCAGTCATAGTCCTGGGTCTGGACGATGGCCGCCTTGGTGCCTGTGGCGGCGAAGTTGCCCGAGGAATAGACGCCATAGTTGCCGGTGGGGGAGGACGCCGCCCCGTACACGCCGTAGCCGGCGGGCGAAAACACCGTACCGTACACGCCTTTGGTCGCCCCGGTATAGGCGCTGGCAAAGCCCGCCACCCCCCGGCCGTCGGTGGCGGTGCTCTCGCCCCACACTCCATCGGAGCTCTCGCCGGTGGCGTGGCCGTGAACCGCAGCACCTGCAGACGAGGCGGACTGGCCCATCACGCCGGAGCGGTACATCCCGTCGGCGGAGGCGAGACCGTACACCCCCGCACTACCCGGGGTCGTCGAGAGGGACTCACCGAACACGCCGTAGGTGGTCCCGGTGGCGGCGCTGGCGAGGCCGTACACCCCCCGGCCGGCGGTCGAGGAGGACTCGCCCTGGACGCCGTAAGTGGACCCGCTGCTGTTGAGGCCCGTGCTCCCCCCGGACAGCGTCAGGCCTGTGCCGCTGCCGCTCCAGCTCTCGCCCCAGTGGTCGTGGGCGCCGCCCCCGACCGGCTCGCAGGTCACTGTGCCGTCGGCGTTGACCACGCGGATGGCGTTGCCGGTGGAGCAGGTGCCGCTGACCCGGCGCTGCAGGTAGGCCGTGTCCGCCGAAAAAGACCTGCCCGACAAGATCAGTCCCGTCCCTGCCGTGTAGGTGGTATCATTGTCCACGCCGTCGGCAAAGCCGGCCGGCACATCGGCCAGCCCCGACCAGGGCGCCGTCTTGGAATAGAGGGCATAGGGAGCGGCCGTGAGCGCCTGCCGGGGCGAAAGCAGCGTGTAGTCGCCGCTCCCCGCCGGGCAGCGGACCGATATCTCCAGCCAGCGGCCGTCGCCTGCGAACGGAGTGGTGCCGTAGTTCAGCTGCACGGTGAACAGGCCACCGTCGACGGGGACGTTCGTCGCGGTGCGATCACCCACTTGCGTCCCGCCGGTGAGCGCATCCCACAGCCCGAACCTGAGGTCGCACACATCATTCACCGGCGCTCCGTCGCCCTGGAGGCGTCCCTGGTAGGTGAACGAATTGGCCATAGGGCTGCCGTCGGGCGCCTGGGCCAGCGCCAGGCCGGCCATGAGGAGAAACGCCAATGCTGCCGCTGCAACCCTTGCTGCCGTTCCGAGTGCCCGCTTGCCGTCCATCGTTCTTCCTCCTCTGATGGTTTGGTGCGGCGCACCCCGCAGGTGCGCTGCACCTGGCGTGAAAGACACAACCCGCCGCGTCGGGCAAGCCGGCGGGCAGGCTGGAGTGTCGGGAGTCGCGTGCAGTTGCCGGAATGCCTTGCCCGGCGTTCGCCTCACGCCCGATTGGGGTTGTGAGGCGTGGTCGGCTAATGCGCTCTCATTATACCACGATGGCCGTGGGAGTCAAACGGCGCGACGACGGCACAGCGAACGGCGAGGTTCGAGGCACGGAGCTGTCTGCGCGAGCAGGAGACCGGCCCGGAACCTGGCCGGCCTGCCGAGCTGTGCCACTGTGCCAAGAATTTGAGGGTACTATCCCGAAATGCCCGAATTCCCAGAAACGACTATCGACTATCGGTCGCCGGGAGCGTGGCTTGTTCCGGTGTGGGCTCCGGACCGCGCCGTTGGGCCGGTCGAGACCGGCCCGCAACCTGGCTGGCCGGCCGAGCTGTGCCACTGTGCCAGGTCAGTTGCTCCGGCGTGGTCTCCGGACCAGGCCGGATCGCCGCGTTCAGCCTGTCAGGTCTCTCCCCGCCCTCTCGTCCTGACAGGCACTCTCGCCGGCTCCGTCCTCTCACGAGGTGAGTCACCACCCTGTACAGGCCCTGGCCCGCATTGACCTGGGCGTAGGATGATGTATACCCGGAGGCGGAGTAGGGGGTTAGGCATGGCAAGGATGGTGAGAAAACAAGTCTATATCGAGCCTCGCCAAGAGGCGTCTCTCAAGCAACTGGTCCGGGAAACGGGCGCCAGCGAGGCGGAGATCATCCGCGAGGCCATCGACCATCAAGCCCGGGTGGTGGCCTTTAGGCGGCGCGATTTGGCTGCCTGGCAGAGAGAGCGAGCGTTCATTGCGGACCTAATCTCACGTGGGCCTGTCGGCGGCGAGCGACGGTGGCGACGCGAGGAGCTCCATGACCGATAGGGTGCTGATTGACACCAATGTCCTCGTCTACGCCTACGACCGTTCGGAGCCGGAGAAGCAGACCCGCGCTGTGCAGGTCCTGGATCGGTTGGCAACCAGTGGCCTGGGTGTGCTGACTTCCCAGGTGCTCGCCGAGTTCTCTGTGGCCGTGACGCGCAGAATCCCGGCGCCGCTGAGCACGAACCAGGCCTACGAGCGGCTGCAGAATCACGTCCAATCCTGGACCATTCTTGAACAGACCGGTCTGATCGTGCTCGAAGCCGCTCGGGGCGTCGAGGAGCACCAGTTCAGCTTCTGGGATGCGTTGATTTGGGCGACCGCCCGCCTCAATCAGATTCCCGTCGTGTTCAGCGAAGATTTCCACACCGGATCCAGTACAGAGGGAATGCGTTTTGCGAACCCGTTTGCGGCGGACTTTCAGATCGAAGACTGGCTCGCATAGCATCTGTTCCTGGCCTGTGCCGAGCCTGGTTAGGCAACAAAGCTCGCGCTGAGGTTGCGGACAACGTGCGGGAGGCGCCAGGCGCACTCTTCGAGGCGTGACTGCCCGGCTCAACTCCTCTCGGGCGCATACTGAGTAGACCTGACAGGTCCTCTCGTCCTGAGGTGTTGGCGCTTGCCAGCGGCCTGGCGCCCGCGATGTGGCCGCAGGCGCAGGCGCCTGCCCCGGAGAGAGAGACTGGTCGCGTGGGGGACGCGCCGGCGGGGCTGGCTACGTCGACATCCCGATCGCCAACCACGTGGTCGACTACGGCCGGAACACTCACCTGCTCTGGTGGCAGCCGAGGGCGGTGGGCGAAACCATCCAGGCATGCGCTTTCCAGATCTCCTACATCCCGCCGGGCGGGCTCCGCTACCTTCCGGAGGTGATGAACAACCACTAGAGCGCGGCGGTGCTAAGTTGCGGGCCGGTCTCCGACCGGCCCGCCGGCGTGGTCCGGAGACCACGCCGGAACAAGATAGCCCGGTGACGCACCGAGGTGCAGCGCACCTGGAAGGTGCACCGCACCAAGAGCAGAGGTGCAGCGCACCTGGAAGGTGCACCGCACCAAGGGCAGAGGTGCAGCGCACCTGGAAGGTGCACCGCACCAAGGGCAGAGGTGCACCGCACCTGGAAGGTGCACTGCACCAAGGGCAGAGGTGCAGCGCACCTGGAAGGTGCACCGCACCAAGGACAGAGGTGCAGCGCACCTGGAAGGTGCACCGCACCAAGGACAGAGGTGCAGCGCACCTGGAAGGTGCACCGCACCAAGGGCAGAGGTGCACCGCGCCGAGTGGTCTGGAGGCCACGCCGGAACTAGATTCCCTTCGCACCTCAGGGCGTGCCTCGGTCGCTGTGCTCCCTCGGAATGACAGTTTTGGGTCGGCCCGCCGGCCGCAAGCCTAGGGAGCCACCTCTTCCCAGGTCAGATCCCCGCGCAGCCGCCAGCGGCTGACCTCGCTGCCCTGGGAGTCGAGACGAACGATCTCGCCCGGCAGGTCCCCGGTCGAGTCCAGCTCGATGAAGCCAAGAGGGGTGTCGCGCTCCTCCCCGCTCCCACCCACCAGGTTCAGCCGGCACCTGTCCCCGCAGCCCAAGGACGAAACCTGCAGCGTCTCGCCCCGCTCCACCACACCGGCACGGCCTAGCTCATAGTCGAGCCAAGCCAGGCTCCTCGTCGCCACGCCCTCCTCGCCGCGATGCTGCCCCTTTTCCAGGATGCAGACCGGCAGGTACATGTCCAGGAACCGGGCTGCCAGCCACTCCACCGGCTCGCAGGTCGGCCGTCCTATCCCGGGAGTGGCCAGGCAGTCCACATCCGATTCCCGGTCCGGACAGAGCTGCAGGGTGTAATAGTCGGGCACGGGCAGATCGGGAAAGGTCCCTGCCCTAGCGTAGAAAGGACTCTCCTCCGCTTTCTGCAGAATCTGGCTCCAGAGGAGCACCTTGTCCGCCCCCCGGTGCAGGCGCTCTATCTCTGCCCATGCCTTCTGCGGCTGCCCCGAGTAGAGATAGTAGAAGGCCAGCGATACCAGCGCGTGGAGTGTGGCGCCGTCCTCCTCCGCCGGAGACGAGGGTTCCCGCTCTTCGGCCTCCCTGGTGTACCCGGCAATCTGGGGGGCATACCACGACGCAAAGCGGTCGCCGGCCGGGCCGTACCCCTGCCCCGGCTCGTACTCCAAGATGGCCATGACCATCAGCCGGCGGTGCTCGGCGTACGGGTTGGTCGTAGACCGGCCGTAGAACCCCCATCGCGGCGCATCGTCACAGGTCACAAACTCTGCGCTTCCGTCACCATCGAGGTCCGAAAAGATGCCCAGCTGCGGGCACGGCACGCTGGGGTAGGGATCGCTGGAAACCCAGGGCGCATCCATGACCTTGGTGAGCGTCGGGCCGAGGTCAAAGACCTGCGTCGAGAGGGTGTGGTACGAGCCCCCGGGCGGAGACAGTTGCACCACCACGTCCGGGTTGCCCTCGCCGGTGATGTCCTGCCCCGCGTGGCGCACCTCCATCCGCCAGGCTTCCACCTGCACCAGTGCAGTGCCGCCGGCCGAAATCACCACGATCCTGGAGCCCTGCAGTGGATTCTCCCAGAGGCGAATGGTGTAGCCACCGATCTGCCCCTGGCCGACCAGGTAGTAGGTTGGCCCGTCGCCTGTCGCCACCCCTGGCTCGGGCGCAGGTACCGCCGGCGTGGCGCCCGGAGGAAGCTCCTGTGCCGGGTAGAGGCCGCGCCCAGGGTTGGAACCTTCTGGCGTCGGATAGGGGGGCAGCGGCTCAAAGGGCACCGGCGTGTAGGGAAAGGGCGTCGGTGCTGCGCTGGTAGCATAGGATGCCGGCTTCTTGCTCGGCAACGCAGGGGTGTCCGTCACCGCCGGCATGCAGGAGGCGAGGGGCAGCAGGCAGAGCAGAAAGCTGACGATTCCCAACAGTTCGCGCCTGGTCCGCGGTGAATGTCTCATACGCTGCCCTCCATTCGCAAGGGAAGCTGCCTGCCGCCAACCACGCCACGAGGGCATGCGGGGTAACTGGACGGCAGGTGCCGGCACAGCCACTATACCCCCAGGCCTCTCTTTGGGCAAGTCCTCTCGACCTGACAGGCCCTCTCGTCGTGACAGGTCCTTCCCTGCAGCCGGCACGACCGTCGCGCGGAGGAGATTCCACGTTGCGGGCCGGTCTCCTGGCCGGCCCGCCGGCGTGGTCCGGAGACCACGCCGGAACGAGAGCTCGTGGGCTGGCGCCCGGTGACGCACCGAGGTGCAGCGCACCTGGAAGGTGCACCGCACCGAGTCGTCAGGAGACCACGCCGGAACAAGAGCTCGTGGGCTGGCGCCCGGTGACGCACCGAGGTGCAGCGCACCTGGGAGGTGCACCGCACCGAGAGCAGAGGTGCAGCGCACCTGGAAGGTGCACCGCACCGAGAGCAGAGGTGCAGCGCACCTGGAAGGTGCACCGCACCGAGAGCAGAGGTGCAGCGCACCTGGGAGGTGCACCGCACCGAGAGCAGAGGTGCAGCGCACCTGGAAGGTGCACCGCTGTCACGGCCAATGGTAAAATCCCCAAAACGGCCAATGTAGAATTCCCCACTTTGGTGATGTGGTTGCGCCTGCGGCACAATGGCCTGGCAAACCAGAGTGCAAAGGAGCAGACCACCCATGCTGA